>Ga0126342_10008771_pt1 | contig 18110 bp, 19 predicted proteins | sample Cyp1metagenome_FD_92528 | JGI IMG/M metagenome (GOLD analysis project Ga0126342, IMG submission 92528) | Coral microbial communities from Lord Howe Island, Old Settlement Bay, Australia - Cyphastrea 1 metagenome | ecosystem: Host-associated > Invertebrates > Cnidaria > Coral ... | reverse complement strand
CAAGCACCTTTCGGTCCATCAGTGGCTTCGCTCTGCCATCCCTGATTCACAACAACCAAGCTCTCCTATAGGTTTCCTATTTTTGAAACTTCCGCCACCGCCTTGTGCGGTACTACTGGTAATGGTTCAATTGTAGTGATTCATTATATATAATGCCATCCAGACTAAATTGATTCCATTAGTTTGGTGTTTCCAATCTGCTTCCATTCACAGCGGTTAAGATTGCTAAACGTTGATCTCCGCGCGTAGTTCCAGGACGCCTGCGGCCTGCGGAAAATTATGATAAACCATACAAGATGGGGCCCCCAAGATGGGGCACAAGTGGCTGAGTTCTATGGTTCATGGTAGATATACCCTTTGGTAAAATTAACATAGACCCTGAAAATCACCAATTGTTAGAGGAAAATAATCTTCCAACCCTTATCTACCAGGGTCTATGTTAATTTACTGGAGGGTAACTATAGTCAATGGTGCTTATTTCATGGTTTATAAACCAACATTCACATAACTGTGGGGTTCCCATCATGGATTGATGCAGGGTTCAGCAAAATCTCGTTGGAGCAGTTGGAGCAGATCGTTTGGTCCGAAACGAAAACCAGGTGATCGTTTGGTACCCGGCCTGGTAAACATACCATAGAAGCTATGGAAAATGGTGATTTATGGTGATTTAATGGTGATTTAATGCTGATTTAATGGGATGTAATGGGATTTACCCTCTGGTAAACTAACATAGCTATTGAAAATGGCCATTGAAATAGTGGATTTACCCATTAATAGCATGGTGGATCTTTCCAGTTCGTTATGTGACAGTTTACCAGAGGGTAAATGTCTTCATTTGAGGTCCGTTATTCAGGTTTGTTCCTTTTTGGGAGGTCAATGGCAGCCGCTTTTGGGGGTTTCGGCATCATTTCACCTCTAAAACTCGACCCTGGCTTCGTGGCTGTCCCTGAGGTTGGAGCGTTGCCCATGTATTGCTGGAGGATTCCCCATATTCTTGCAAAATGGAAGTGTCATCAACAGGGCAGTTTTCTTTGGGTAATTCCCTTCATGTTCATGTTGTTGTTAATGTTGATGCTACCCTCTGGCAAAGTACCATAGCTATGGCCATGGCCTATGATTTTAGTTAATTTACCTATGATTTCAGTTGATTTTCCAATTCGCAAACTGTTCGTTATTGAGGTTGATGGCGCTGGCGGAGAATGGGACCGAAGCTGACACTTGCTTTGGAAAAGGTCAGCAACAGCGAAACATGTGGGGCATAACAAGCCAAAAAGTACGGATAATATGCTTAAACAACCTATCGATATATGGTATAACCCATCTACTGGCATTGAATCCCCATGTTGGGAAATGCGGAGGTTTCCTAAGTCACTGGGGTACCCCGAAAATCGTCCCAATTTTTTCGACCTTGACGTGGTATTGAAACGCATGGTGATTTGGAGATCCATTTTAAGAAGCCCCTGCGTTGATATCACTAAGCAACTTTGGGAGATTGTTTTTGTATTTCAGCAACCAGTTTACTGAGTCAAGTCATGGAGTATTTCGCACCTCTCCAAAATTTGAGTATCATCATGATTAATAGTACTGTATTTAAAAAAAAAAAGAAAAAACACTGTAAGATCCGGGGGGCTTGTTCAGAATGTAGCAACAAATGTAGATGCTGAACAAGCCCAAAAGGATGTATCCTATGAGGACATCATTGTACCATAAGGATATGCAGAAATTCTGTTGGAACCTGTATGGCTTTGTCAGTTTTTCTTTTGATGGGCCTACACATCAGAGTTTCAGACACAAGCCCAAAAAAACATACATACTCTATACTGATGGCTACATATATGGGTAAACTACAATGACCTCACTGTTCTCCGGAAGCCTGGAATCATGGTTTATATAAGGGAAATCATCCCCAAATGGCCGAACTATATTCAGACTAGTGAAATGTCATAATTTACCCATATATATATAATATGTGTGTATGCGTATGTCTATATACACATATTCCCATGATATCGCAATAATATCCCATGAAATCACGAATTATATCCCCATTGTCTTCCATATATTAGCACACCGTGACATCTAAGATCTAACTAATACTAGGTATTTGAACAGCTTCTGAGTGAAATAGCTCGGGGCGACGGTGATTCATATCCCAGAAGTACCTGAAGGGAAAGTTGCAGGAAACCACTAGTCAATAGACAAAAACGAACAAGAACTCTGAACTCAAAGACTTCAAAATCTCTAGCCCTATTCGAGAATCCATAAAAATAAGAGAATACATTATCAAAAATCATGACCTTTCCACCCCAACAAAATGGAGCCCCCTATCCCGCGCTACTCTCAACATCTATGACTTGTCAATCTCCACAGGGGTTGGTGGTGACCCAAGATAGCGTTCAGTTGGTGGTCACATAACTTCAATAACTACCCGGCCTGGTAAACATACAACAAGCTATTGAATAGCTGGCCCCAGTCGAAATAGTGGATTTACCCATTGATAGCATGGTGGATCTTTCCATAGTCACGTGAAAGTGTACCAGAGGGTATGGTTTATAGATGTTTATAGGTGATATATTGATATATCATGATATATCTACAGTACTCCATGGAGTTTTTTATCCCCATACTTGGAGTAATCCATGATTTGGAGTACACATGGATTATATATGGACTACAATCCCCATTATATAACTATAGACCATAGATATATCATAATATATCATAGTTATCTATCTAGCTATCTATGATAATAAACTATGATATAACTATAGATATATCCTATGGTCTATAGTTATAGAATGGTCTATATAGGTTTCACATGATAGTAACTATAGATATATCATAGTTAACTATCTACCAATATCTACCATAAACCATAGTTATCTATCTAGTTGCTAGCCAGCTATCAAGGCTGCCCCCAAATACACAAAAAAACAAATTTTGGGGGCTTCACACATGCAAGGGGTACTTGGGCACAAACCCACTGTATCCGAGACGCTTTAAGACTGTCGCTTCGAAGTAGCCATAAGTTTCTGCCAATGCAGCCGTGACGACTGGAACAGTGAGGGCTTGCCCCAAACTTTTTGGCACGGGAAGCAGCGTGACCAGCCAATTGTATGGAGAATACATAGGCTTTACTGGGATACAAGATGATACAACAAACAATCTATGTTTATCAATATAATATTTATTTATATATTATGAAAATCTAGGGGAAACCGACAAATTTGGATGGCTGATCATCATTTTCCCTGATGGCTACACCATGCTACACCGATAATCAACTCAAGGCTGGAGCGTGAAATCCCTGATGTAGGCACAAAGATCATTCCTGAATTACATCATCGCTATGCAGTCTGATAATCTCAATTCAGCCTGCAGTCGCTGACTTTTCCCTTCCGATATTTGTTTCGTCCTGATCTTTCGTAGCCTAAATACCTGTGTTTGTAGATTCACAGTCTCGTTTTCATGCTTAGAATCACTGAGATTGTGTAAAGGAGCAGTTATCGACCTGAAACCATATATTTTTTCCTGTGAAGCGGGTGCTTCCTTGAATTTGCTCAGTTTTTTTTGACGGACTTTACGGTACATGTGGCTTGTAGCCACCCAAGCTTTAGATATATCCGCCATAAACCATAGTTAAGCGAGTTATAAACCAACTTAGCTATGTATAATGCACCACATTTCATACTGTGGTTGCATATCCCAATATATCTTAGTTATACCCTGTTGGCAGTTCCCATCTATTGGCTGTTGTGGCTCCCAATTCATCCCATGGCTGATCCCGGTTCAGATTTCGCCGCCAACCCTTGCTACGCATTGGGGAAAAAAACTTAGAGAAAAGGTGGAGGATGCATCATACATGGTTTCACCAATTTATATCCATTGATGGTTTCCTAAGTCATAGGGGTACTCCAATAGCTGGATGGATTTGGGGATACCCATCATCCTGAAGTAGAATATGGGATGCTCAAAGAGATTCCCATTTTTGTGATGGTTTTTTGTCATTTCCATTATTCATGATATAACTTCAAGGATCACTATAATTATTATTTAATTATATAGAATAGAAGTTTCATGATTTTATTTTTGAAGTTACTCCAGGATGACTATATGAGGGTTTCCATAAATAGGGCTACCCCAATAGCTGGATGGTTTATGAAACCCTCATATATATGTATATATATAATATATATTGGTTGGTGGTTTGGAACATGAGTTTTATTTTTCCATATATTGGGAATAACCATCCCAACTGACGAACTCATATTTTTCAGAGGGGTTCAAGCCAGCAACCAATATATATTTATATATACATATATATATATATATTTATTTTTTTATTTTTTTATTTATTTATACATATATATATATATATGTATACATATATATAGATATCAATGCTGAAGCCAAGGTGATCCCATTTTCACCACTTTTCATCGACTCAAGTCTCAGGATTTCCGCGCGAAGCAGGACGCGCTCAGAGAGGAGTTGCGGCAGAAGGGCGAAGCGCGCGAGGCGCTGAAGCCGCGCGAGGCGCTGAAGCCGCGCGAGGCGCTCAAGCCGCGCGAGGCGGTCAAGCCGCGCGAGGCGCTTAAGCCACGTCAGGCCCGTTGACGAAATCGCTAGGGAAACCGTGGGAACAAGCTTGGGAAAGCTGGAGAAGTGTGGGATTTTCATGGTGATTAAACTTTATAAAATGGATTTCATGGACATATCCTGGGAATATGTGATTTAACCAAGAAAAATGTTGGATTCATGGACACATAATGGGTATAGTGTTGCACGGCAGGAATGGAAGAATGTAATAGGACCAATTTGTTGGAGAATTATGAGAAATTAGTATATGTGGGATATATAGCCAACTTAATATGATACACGGTGATGCACCCAGACGATAGCTAGGTTGAGGCACATAACTTGGTTAGCTAGGCTTTCTAGGGTATATATCATAGAATTGGATGATGGGAAAATTTACAGGAAAACCCTATATTTGGTAAAAACCATGGTTTCCTGTGATTTTCCCTTAAACCAATCCAATGAATATAACGGACTAGTATTCATGGGTTTCTAGACCAGCTTATAACTGGGCCATACCTTGGAAATGTCGTAAACCTGTTGTTATTTTAACCATCCCATTCACCATTTGGGGGTTATTTTAATATGTTACATCATCCCGAAAAGGGGTAAACCTCTATACAATCTGGTAAACTAACAGTTTGCTATTGAAAATTGCCATTTTTCAATAGTGGATTTACCCATTAATAGCATGGTGGATCTTTCCATGGCCATGTTAGTCATAACCAGATGGTATATCTTGGGGCGATTGATGTTCATCCCCTGGAATTTGTGTTCAAAGCTGGTTGGTGGTGACTGGAACCATGGCTATAATAATGGTGTTTTTAATGGGATATAATGGGATATAATAATCAATAATGGAACCATGGAATCTGATTAGACTTTCCATAAAAAGTTGGGAATATATCATCATCCCAACTGTTACTCCATCATTTTTCAGAGGGGTAGGCGAAAAACCACCCACCAGAAAATGTTTCAGCGGCGCATTTGAGGTTTGTCCAAACATGGGAGGTTGCCCAGCAATGGGATTTTTTCAGCATTAACATATGGCAATTTCAATGGGTAAAATGATGATCAATCACAAGATTTTGGGGTACCAGATGTTCAGACAAACCCTTACTTTCATTTTTGGCCACAAATTGAAGAAGATGCCACCCAGAAAAAAATGTTTTATATGGTATTCAAGCCTGGTCGATCTTTTGGCAAATGTGATAAACCCAGAGATTAGATGATTAGATATCCCCAATCCTCGTACTGCTACTATGCCGCCGGGGTTTGATTTGAAAACATACCAAAGCCACTTCTTTGGTGCATGGGATTTTCCGCATTGGGTGTATTTCTTCCACACATGAAGGATTCTGACTGGTGTATGTTTCAAGCATGGAATACGAAAAAGACAGCTTCAGACCTATTTATGATTTGATCTGGGCAAATTTCATCACGACCGAACCCTGTTCTCCCGAACCCTGGGAATTTTTAGGTGAGGATTCGGGAAATCTTTTTCAAAGGGCCTTAATTCAGGTTAGTGAAATATTAACATTTACAGAAGAACAAGGCTTGGCTGCTCAGGAAGATCGAGACCGGGATCAGCACGGTGTTCACCGTAGGAACCAGCAACCTCGCCCTGAGCGTCCACCAAGTTCTGGACCAAAGGAACCTCCTGGGCCGCCAGATCGCCCTAAGGAGACAAGCTCGGTGGTGTGGCTTCGATCCGTGAAGTGCGAACTGGGTCATTGGGCACTGTGGTAGCTTCATGGACATCCACGTCCGACAGAAATTCATCAACAAACTTGAAGAAGATCGCAATCTGTCCCGTAAGATGTTGAGAAGATTCGTCCGACTTGCACGCGCAGTGGCACGGTCAGGTGGCAGGGTGACTTTTGAGTGGCCCAGGTATTGCTCAGGATGGAGCCTCAAGGAGCTTGTATTGGTGAGAGACCAACTTGACCCAGATTTGATGTACTTAGCACCTGGGATGCTAGAAAACCATAGAAAACCTATAAATCATGGGATGTTTACCACCTATTACCTGGTGGTTCGGATTTCTTAACCATCCATTTGATGTATGGTCCAAAAATTTTGAGCCAACGTGTCGCCATTGGATCATTCTTGGCGCCTCCTCGTCAAGAATCAATTGGGTGATGACATTTACAGGGTGGTTTTATCAAAAATCCGGAAAATATCGTGGGGATCGTGGGGATTAAGGATAGTATAAAACTTTTTTGGGGTTTGGAACCAGGGATTTTTATGACTTTCCATTCAGTTGGGAATAATCCTTCACATTGACGAACTCATATTTTTCAGAGGGGTGGCTTAACCACCAACCAGAAAAGGATTGATATGTTATAATGAAATCCGTATGATCGTATGATCCACTTTTACATTATATCCTCATTAATGTCAACCCTGGATTTATAAACCCTGGCCGATGAATTTGGCGGAGTCCCCTAAATGATGACATGACTCTTAATTGGTACCCCAATTACACAGCGGGGTTTATGAATCCAGGGGTGACTACATCCTTAGCATTTGATCCATGAACTGGCTCCTCCAGGCTCCCCCTTTTCGCCACGCTGCAGGACCCCAACGTCACGGATGACAAGGGCGAGACTCCTCTCTTTAAGGCCAAAGTAAAAAGAAGTGGTGTTGTTTTAATATGATTGTAAAAGCCATTTGATGATGATGTACTGTGATTTAATGATGATTCTAATGGCTCTTCATGGGATACAAGTGGGATACAAGCGGGATATCAGTGATACAACTAAGAATGTGATTCCCCGGTTTGTTTGGAAATGTGGCAGACCCCCCAATTTATAACCAATTTTGCTAGGGAAAATCTTGATGGCTCTTACCCGTGGGGTTAGGGGGTACCCATTTTTATCCGTCATACCCATCTGGAGAATCACCAAGTGAGTTGATGATTTTCCCCGGCAAAAATGGGGATTAGCCTCTGGTAAACATACAAAAAACTATGGAAAATCACCATTGTTCATGGGAAAATCCACTATAAACTGCAATTTTCAATAGCTTTTTGTATGTTTACCAGAGGGTTACCCTCTGGTAAATTTTGGACATCGACCCTGAAGATGTTCAATGATGTTTCGTGGAAACATTCATCTTCCAACCCAGTTATCATGGCAGGGTCGAACTGTTTATCTACTGGTAAACTAACAGTTCAGTATGGAAAGATCCACCATGTTTCATGGGAAAATTCACTATTTCTATGGTGATTTTCCATAGTTATGTAACAAATTGCCAGAGGGTAACCTACTGGGCAGCTGGTGATGATCCAGTTGTGAAGTGATGACAATCACATTAATCAAGGTGAAGTCGGAAGTCAGTGTTTACCACGCTTGGTTGGTGATATGATTAGTTGGGGGATGATTTTTTTGCAGTAGCTATAGGCTTCAAGCAATCAACGATATGGGGATTTAAAGGGATATCATTGGTAAATGATAGTTGATTGATGATTAGTTGGGGAATTATACTATCTAACCTGATTGGTGGTTTGGAACATTTTTCCATATATTGGGAATAATCATCCCAACTGACTTTCATATTTCTCAGAGGGGTGGCTCAACCACCAACCAGTAACATATACTCACCAATTCAATGGCTAATATATAGTAATATCTCAATCCATGGGGAATCCCGTTCTCAAGCAGAAAATCTCTCTTGAGACGACGTTTTTTTTTTACTACAGGTCGCGACGTCAATGTGACAAGATAGGCTGGAATTTTCCAAATGTCAATTGTATATGCTTAAACAACCTATTTATATGTGGTATAACCCATCTATATAATTCTATATAATGTCATGGAATCCCCATGTTGGATTTTTTTAAGCTTTCCGCTTTGTCATGGGGGTACCACATCATCCAAGTCATGGATCCACAGAGCCATGGCGCCGGCGAAGTACAGCCTCGGCCTTGGGCTACCTCGACACCACGGAACTCTTGAGATGATCTCCAGTGCGCCAGATGATGTCCTCCTTATCAGGGCACCATCCTAGCGCTGATCAGGCTGAGGTTATCAATGGATAATAACCATAGTAAGTTGGGGGCCCATTTTGTTCAACTTCTGGGGGTTAAAATCTCATGATTATAACATGTTATAACCCGTACTAACCCCAACAACTGCAGCCCCCCACAAAAAAAAAAAACACACACACACACATTGGTTTGTTCATAATATTTCCCGCACAAGGCCTGCTTTGGACACGCTCATTGAAAAAATGTGCATGGGTCAAAATGAACTGTCCAAAGGGCTTGTTCAATGCTAAGAATCCCCGAATTGAGTAGTTCTTGCTAAGAATCCACAGAAATCACCCTTTTTTGGGGTGCTTAAAGCAGGATTTCCTGCTCCAAATGTACGACACCAGGTACCCCCAAGCACTTGGCTGATCAATGCTCCAAGTCGGTGTATCCAACGAATCCCATGTTTGGATATCTCTTTCTGTCCATATACTTGGAAAAAATGGCAAATGTGCCATGGTCAAAAGCTCTTTTTCCGGGGATGGTCATCAATTCAGCTTGTTGCGCCACCAGATCAGCATTATATCCATATTAGAGTTGATGAAACTAATATTTTAAATATAATATTTCCATATTGTATCCGTTTATATCCATATATTATATCCATTTTATAAATCCCCGTTTGCAGTCTCCAATTTAGCTGCGGTAAAGCCATAAACCATCCCCAAAATCTCAACATATCAATGTGTGCTAACGATCATCCCCGACTGGTTTCCCTTAAATCCACCATGAAATTACCAGTATATCAGCATGATACCCCCATTAAACCACCTTAAAATCCCCATTCATGCTGGCGTTTTTCCCATGGTTAATCCACATGAAATCAAGTTCAATCCCATTCAATATTTTCAGACAGTCTTAAGTGGGCTAAATCATATATTCCAGTCATATATTTCAGTCATATTATCCATTTTATCTAGGGTCCCATGTGTGGCACATGAAGATTCACCAATTCCAGTCATAATTACAGTCAAAAAATACCATTGAAATTTAGATCTTCCATAGATAATCCCATAGATATTCCATAGTAATAACCATATATATATATTCCATGAGGATCCTCTTAACTTGGTTAAATCATATATTCCAAACATATTCCATAGATCCTCCCATTGGTTCATCCACATCTTTCGCGAACCGCGAGTTCGGAGGCCTGTGAAGGCGGCCATCTGGAAATCGTGAAGATGTTATTGAAAGCCAAGGTGGGACAGCCAAGAAGAATATGGTTATGTATATATATATATATACACATTGATTACATATGTATATATATGTATTGGTATATAATGACAATAATTATACTAATGATCATAATCATGATCATCATCATAACACAGTAGCAATGATGATGATAATATCGCGGACGGCTTCTGGGCTGCTGGCACGGCAAAGGTGCAGTGCTGTAATAATACAAATAGTAATGATAATGGGGGTGTATTATGTATGTATATATATACATATATATATATATATACGTATGTTAATCATATAACATATGTGTATGTACTAATAATAATGACAATGGGTTTATAATACATATGTTAACCATACACAATATGAATATATATATATAATTATATATAATTATATATATTGTAACGGGCTATGATATGGTACTATAATGATGGTATACTATCATACACAACTATATATTGTCTATATATAATATAACCAATAGATACACTATATGGGCCTACATACCCCATTGTTGGTTATTTTGCACTATTTATTTATAGCAACAGGATTTTACTAACAAAAATGGTGCTGGCATAGGGATATAATGGTGCAAAACCGGATACAATAGGGAAAGAACGGAAAATTCATGGAATATGGATGTTATTTGCAGTGGTGCCCCCTCCAGTGATGTGAATGTTGGTTACCCCCATGGATATCTTATAGATATATGATGATATATGTGCCCTCTGGTAAACTAACATAGCTATTGAAAATGGCCCATAGAAATAATTGATTTACCCATGAATAGCATGGTGGATCTCTCTATAGCTATGTAACAAATTACTAGAGGGTAAATAGGGTTTCATTGTCCCATTTATAGTTGATTTACCCATTAAAAATGGTGGCCTTCTAGTTCGCTATGTAACAAATTACCAGAGGGTATCATAAAGCATCGTGAAAATTGAGATATAAACTGGGGCACCACCTTTTGGGGGATTTTTTCCTGGCGATTTCTCATGGCTGAGCTCTCCTAATTTAGGATTAACCAATGTGGATTTCATGGCCGATTAAAATTCGAAGAAATGGTGGTTTAATGTGGATAGCATTCTGATATACTTTCTCAATGCGGAAACTCGTGACCATATTTTGGGGACGCACTGCTGAATGAGTTTTTGGTGATTGTGGGCACACCGGCCTACCTCAAAATCTTCGAATTTTTGAGAGAGATTGAAAGATTAATACATTAACCATTAACCTTTTTTGACCATGATTACAGTAACCAGCAATTAACCATTAATCGTTTATGGGTGCGCAATTCACAGGATGGCCATCCTCACGGTCGAAAATTGACGTGATCCCATGAAGGAACCGTCAGAACCAGATCTGTGGATCGAACCGTGCGGTCAGGGCGGTCATGTCGCCTCAGTTTGTGAACAGGTGCGACTCGTTTTACCCTCCGGTAAACTAACATAGCTATGGAAAATCACCATTTTCAATGGGTAAATCCACTATAAATCACCATTTTCAATAGCTATGTTAAATTACCAGAGGGTACTCACTTATTGCAACTCTGACCAATTCTTGTACTGAGATTTCAATTCGCCGCTGAGCCTCGCGCACGCGAAACTCGTGTGAAGATGGCCCTGGAGGTGGCCCAGCTTGGAGGTGTACCCTCTAGGAATCAAACTTTGCTTACCCTCTGGTAATTTAACATAGCTATTGAAAATGGTGATTTATAGTGGATTTACCCATTGAAAATGGTGATTTTCCATAGCTATGTTAGTTTACCGGAGGGTATTGCAACTCTGACCAATTCTTGGAGCCCAGAGACCACCAACTTTTCCGTTACCTCGGTGCAAGTCCAGTAAAAGACCTGATGTTTTTCGTCCGGTAGATCAGTTCCCCTGCAAGCTTCAAATCGCGACCTGGTGATTTCGTCGGGGAAAACAACTAATGTGCATATGATTATCCATGGGCATGGTAGAAAACAAATAGATACATTAAATAACCAATGGTAAGATGATACCCATGAAAAATCAACCAATTGGTTACCTCATAGGGGAAATAAATTTTGGTACCTATAATAATACGGAGACATGATGATATTGTGGTGTGATGGGGATAATTCATGAGAATCTAATGGTGATTTTTCAGTGCAACGCGGGATTTCATGGCGATCTGATGGGATTTAATGGAGGATTTATGGCTGTGTCTGATGGCTTATGCAGCCAATGTATGATGGGGATATCGGGATATATAATTTGGGGAATATATAATTTATATAATGTAATGAAAAAAAAACTTCTTGGGATACATACGCAACATTGTATGGGATACAACGAACCTTGCATGGAGATCTTTGACAACAAGGGATATTCATTTCCTGGTGCTAAACGCAGGGAATTTTCGGGGATGATCCCAGCCATCACTAGTAAAAATCATCCCAGCAACCCCCAGCAACCCATCCATTCCCTACGTTTAGCACCAGTAAGTATATCAACACAGAAACTTTGAGAGTCGAAGCAAAGACTTTAGCCATCATACTTTCAGAGACGTTCAGGTAAGACCCCCATTGGTTAATCCCCGGGGCGGTAACGGGGTACTTTTCTATACTTTTCTGGGTATACCCTCTGGTTATGTCAAAATTGCTATTGAAAATCCATAGAAACAGTTGATGTTCCCATTAAAAATTGTGATTTTCCATAGTTTTTTGTATGTTTACCAGAGGGTAACGATAGTTATAAAATAGTTAAAATAGTTATAAAGCCCTATGAGTTGGGACGGAAAAAAAACATGGTGAAATCTATCCATGGAACTTCCAAGCGCCTGCGTTCATCCAAAGTCCCACTGATGACATCAACGTGCAGGCGACCTTGTCTTGCAACACCCTGGGCCAGACACCACTGCACGCGGCGGCAGAGGCAGGACATCTACAGGCGAGGCAGGATCCGGGAGGGATCTAGGAGTGGTCGTATATCCAACAATGATTAGGGAGCCAGTTGGAGCTATGACATGAATTGAGTTTCCCAACCACATGGTAGAAATGGCCTGCTTTTTGTCCGCTAGCTTCTGGTAATCTAAGAATTAAAAATTGCCTGTGAAAGTAGTTTATTGATCATCTTGAACAAGGTGATGTTCCATCGCTAATTTTGATTACCAGATGGTACATCACCTGCAAATATGGCAAATGTATCGGGATGGGTGTGGGCTCACCAATTCCTTTGTAAAACATCTGCAAATGGAGGAATCTAGCCGTGTGGGTACAAGTACCAAACCATCCAAAATATACAGACTTAGCGATTTAAACATCGGCGTTCAACCAAACTCTGGTTGGCGGTTTGGAACATGTTCTATTTTTTCATTTATTGGGGAATAATAATCCCAACATACCAATATTTTTCAGAGGGGTAGGTATACCACCAACCAGATAGAGACTTAGCGATTCCATCACTGGTGATAACCCACCAAGATTTAGGACTGATGGAAATCCTTAGCCAAGGTGACCTGAAGTGACCATGGATCCATAGTTGCGTATATATATCCCAAGCATATGCCATTCAGTCAAACTCCATGAACTTCCCATGAATTTCCTATGAAATCCGATGATATCAATCTTATTCAATTGTTTCTACCGATGACACCACCATATGATGAAATATCCCCATATTAGTTGCTGAAATCCCCATGAAATCACCAATATATCACTTTCTGATTTTTCTCATCATGTTGACTCACCATCTATTCGTTGGATCCCCCATTTCTGTGATCAGTGGCGGACCTGTTGGAAAACCGCGACGCTGAGCCATGAACAAAATGACCTGCTTGATGAATTTGTTCGGAGCTAGACTGCTTAATTTACCCTCTGGTAATCATACAAAAAACTATGGAACATCACCATTTTTAATGGGAAAATCCACTATAAATGGCCATTTTCAATAGCTATGTTTGTTTACCAGAGGGTATTGGGGGTGATAATTAATCCATAGGATTGGGAAATCGTTTTTAGCCAACTAGCAGTTCATGAGATGGGACAGGGGTATTTGTTCATGGCGCACTTAGTATGTATACAGTATAACCCCCGAACTAACCATCAACCAGCCATCGTTTCTGGATTGCATTCCTATGTTTCATTGCCATTTAAATGATAGTTAAATCCCAATTCAGAAACCAAGAGAACCCATGTGTTTGATGAATTGCCATCAAAAGCCCATCAAAAAGCCATGGAAATCCCATTCAATGAGATGAAATCCAATTGAATCACATTAAAGTCAAATGAAATCCATCACATGAAATTCCATGAAATCCCACGAAAATTCCGTCAAAAAAACATTTCTTGGAGATCAACTTCTCTTCTCTAAGCCAGGTGGTGCAGTTGTTGTTGAAACATGCTGACGAAGAGTCGGCCGACAACGACGGGTGCCGCGGCTAGAGCACTGGGTGTCAAAATCTATTCTCAACATATGACTGGGGGAATAAACATCCAGCTATACTAGCTATTGTAGGATCATCCCACGAATAATAACTGGTTGGTGGTTTGGAACACTTTTTGTTTTTCCATATATAGGAATAATAATCCCGATTGACTTTCATATTTTTCAGAAGGGGTAGGTCAACCACCAACCAGATAACTGTTTTATCACATTGTAAATCACTGGTGATACCCCACCAAGATTTAGGACTGATGGAAATCCCACGAATCATAACTGCGTAAACCAGCCATTGAAATATCACCCAGCTATATCTGCCTGAAAGCACTGAATGGAGCCTTGCCGAGGACCGGACCGGGATGATCCTCCAGAGTGATAGACATGTTCTGTGGGATTTATATCTGGTTGGTGGTTTGGAACCATGGAATTTTACGACTTCCATAGCTATGTTAAATTACCAGAGGCTATGTTTATTGGTTTATAAAGCCACTGGCTGGTGGTTTCAAACATTTTTTATTTTCCATGATATATGGGATAATCCCAACCCCATTGACGAACTCCATCATTTTTCAAGATGGTTATTGCACCACCAACCAGATATGCTATTAGGGATTTCATGGGATTTACCCTCTGGTTATTTAACATAGCCATGGAAGCCATGGCCCATTTATAGATGGTTTACTGTTCTTAAAAATGGTGGATCTTTCCATGGCTACTTTAGTTATAACCAGATGGTAATGGGAATATCGTGGGACTAAAAACTAAGTCGACCTTGGATTTACATATAGGGTTTTGATGGACCTTCAAGAGATTTTTTAGTGAAACTTCATGGGCATATTTTTTTGGGATGCTATGTATTATCAGTACTAGGTCGGCTGGATGGGTACTAATCCTTGATTTTTTTGGCTAGGAATATCTAAGATTGGCAATGATGGTTCCACGGTTTCGCCACTGGAAGGGGGGGGGGTTCACCGCAAAAAAAAACGTGTTGAAAGAAGTTTCATCAGCAAAAATGATACCAAAAAGTGGAAAAGTGTTTTGTTCACTAAAAGATAGATTCTTCACCATCAATGTTCAAGATACCTGAAAAATTGTGATGGAAAACCACAACGGTGCGGAGATTCATCAACAAAGATGGTGGTCACCAAAGAAAACTTCGAATTGTTGAGGATTATGACCCATGTGGGAAACCCAATAATGAACCTACTTTTGGGGGATGGTCAGCACCCATTGGACTGGTGATTGTGGGGATGGGTCACATGACTCCAGTGGCATCTAACTTCGAACAACTCAACTGCCGTGAAAGCACAGGTCCAAGCACTCCTCACTTCACAATATAACGGGGGTAGGACTGGGCAATGTCTGCCGTTAAGAAGGTGATGTCTTATTTTGCTAGTGGAGAATCTGTCGGGCATAGGGGGGAACGGGGAATCTTTAATTATGATTGTTGGATCCCATTTTGACGGCAACCAAAGCCTGACAAAGAACACTTCCATGCAAGAAAAACCAGATTTGAAGCGACTGCCTTGATCGAATTTTGGTTTCTTCGACCCTCTGAAATTCTATGGTTTCAATCAGTATTAAGATCGTGAATTTTGGTTGGTCGGCTTTTTTTGTAATAATTAAAGGAGTCGACTACTTGAGTATATTCCCATTGTGTCACTAGATGATCATGTTGTTAAAGTGTTTGTAGTTTTTTCATGTGTTTACCCGCATATTCTGGATGGTTATCCATGATGGTTATCCAATAGGGCCTATGGGTAATACCCCAAGAGTTGAATGTGTGATCCCCCAGTGACTAGACTCATCCAGTTCTCCGTTTCTTTGGTTAGATCCCTACTCTGTTCATGGGAAAAAAACACCAATCAACTTGATGGTTTTTGAAAGATGAATGAAATGCCAAAGGAGTAAATCCCACATATCTTCGGAAGTACAACATGAAGTCCTACTAAATACAAAATATAATGCCACTAAAATCCATTAAGTCCCATAAAACCTCCATCAAATCCTCATCGAATCTCATAAATTGATGGCAAATTCCTCATGAAAATCAGGATATATCTTAGACTCCATCTCAACAGCAGATTGAACACCCACTTGGATGCAGTTCCCCACTATCTCACATCAAGTCCCAGTAAATCTCAATGAAATCCCCAATAAATCCTCAACCGTCCAGAAAATCGATGCACCCCGATGTAAATCCCAGGTAAATCCCTACAAAATCCCCATGAAATACTCATGTCGAATGGTTAAATCCCAGCAAAATCCCAGTAAAATCCTATTAAATCCCTATAAAATCACCATAAATCAATGCAAAATCCCTCCGCGATCTCCGTTCGAGGCGTACGGTCATGTTCCACGCGGCGGCCAATGGACACGCCTCCGTGGTGGCGCACTTGTTCCATGGCCAGATGTTCATGGGGAAGATTCGCATAGTCCTCGCCAGTGATTTTTGTTGGTTTATTAGTAAATGGCTATTTATTAAATATCTACTATGTGAATCTATGTGATATATGAATTGGAAAATATCATAATATGGTATATAAATGGTATATATATAATGAGATATATAATGGGATATATAATGGGATGTAATGGTAAAATTAAATTAATGTGGGTAAAACAATGCCATAAACCACCCATGACTGGGAATGGTAACCATTCCACCTATTTATGGTGATTGGGGGGATAGTTTATTATTGTTTTACCCACAATTTATGACATAGTTATACATAGTTATAACATCTATTATCATAGTTAGACGTAGTAATAATGGGGTATATAACAATCATAGGTTTTTGTTCATGCGAAAAAATCTATAAATGGTGGATTAGTGGTGATTAATGGTGATTAATCATAGTTATACGTAGTAATGACAGGTTTTAATCATGAAACAGTCGTTATACCCAGTATTACTAGTAATGTACATACTATAATTATAATATTAATGAAAGATTTTTGATGGGAAAACTATACATAGTAATAATAATATTATAATGATAGATTTTAATGGGAAAATCATCTACAAATGGTGGATTAATAATGATTAATGGTGATTAATGGTTATTAATGGTGATTGTCATATGCAACTATATGATAGTAGTGGGGTATAAATATATATAACAATAATAATAATAATGAAGATATGATCAACTATAGTGATAATAATACAATGATAACAATAACAATAAAGATTAGCACATACAATATTTGGTCACAGTAATGGTTTTCATAGGGAAGACTAGCATAGGCCCAACCAAAAAAACGGTGGGTTCCTAAGTCATGCGGATACCCCCATGCAAATTTACCCATGGAATTGAAACCCATGGTGACTTGGGGATTCCCATAGGAAATCATCAGATGTTGATATAGTGAAGATATAATCAACTACAGGATTGTAACCATATTACACCACAATTCACTTCATAATGGGGTATTTATAATGAAGATACCATCAACTATCGTTGTTGTTTCCTAATGGTATATAACTACAAGGTGAGTCCCCCGAGTTATGTCTCTTAGTTTAGAAAAACCCATGAAATACAATTATATGATATGACAATACTGTTTATGATGGAATAAGTTATCTATAATTCCTGTTTATGAAAATACTATAAGAAAGATCGAGACCTGCTTGCATTCCACTTTGCTTATCCTTTTTCGAGCTTTGACGTTGAACTTTTCTGGCACGAGCATCCAGGTATCCACCCCATGTCATCTTTTGGGCCCTTAAAAGAAAGCCCATCATATGAAAATACGGTTTATGATGGAATTGTAAAAGCACCTCACACAAAACACACATGTATGATAGTAACATTCAACAGCATTGCGGCTCAGATCTAAAAGGGTGTTGCGCTGCTAGCTTAACGGTTATTTTCCCCACTGTTGTGTAGGTT
>Ga0126342_10008770_pt1 | contig 18111 bp, 13 predicted proteins | sample Cyp1metagenome_FD_92528 | JGI IMG/M metagenome (GOLD analysis project Ga0126342, IMG submission 92528) | Coral microbial communities from Lord Howe Island, Old Settlement Bay, Australia - Cyphastrea 1 metagenome | ecosystem: Host-associated > Invertebrates > Cnidaria > Coral ... | reverse complement strand
TCACACGCGCATCACACGCGCATCACACGCGCATCACACGCGCATCACACGCGCATCACACGCGCATCACACGCGCATCACACGCGCATCACACGCGCATCACACGCGCATCACACACGGATCTCACACGGATCTCACACGGATCTCACACGCATCTCAAACGCATCTCACACGCATCACGCGCATCACACACGCATCACACACGCATCACACACGCATCACACACGCATCACACACGCATCACACACGCATCACACACGCATCACACGCGCATCACACAGGCATCACACACGAATCACACGCGCATCACACGCGCATCACACGCGCATCACACGCGCATCACACGCGCATCACACGTGCATCACACGCGCATCACACGCGCATCTCACACGGATCTCACACGGATCTCACACGGATCTCACACGCATCTCACACGCATCACACACGCATCACACACACACATCACACACATCACACACATCACACACATCACACACATCACACACATCACACGCACATCACACACATCACACATGACACGCATCACACACATTGCAGCATTGCACGCATCATGCGCCAGACACATCACACATCACACATCACAGAGCACGCATCGCACATTACACACTGAACTGCGCACCCGTCACTCTTCACACATCACACACACATACATCACACATAAGACTTCCACACATCACACGCAGACATACATTACACATCACATTTCGCATGTACATCGCGCATCACAGGCTCATTGCAAGTCGCAGGTTCGTTACACATCACACATCGCACATCACACATCACACACACATGTCACACACATGTCACACACATGTCACACACACACACGCATCACATACACACACACAGACATCACACATCACACATCACACACACACACATCGCACATACACGCACATTTAGGGACTTTCGCGCACATACGCCCACATACACGCACATACACGCACATACACGCGCATACGCGCACATACACGCACAAACATGCACATCACACATGACACCGCACACCTCACACGCACAAATATTACACATCACACTTCCCACATCCCACATGCCACATCATGCATCACACATCACACATCACAGGCACACGAGAATATCACACATACCGCATCCCTCCTCCCACATCACGCAAACCAGACACGTCAGACCCATCGCACGAAGCACATAAATCACACATCACACATCACACATCATACATCACACATCACACACACATGAGACACGTGAGACACATGAGACACATGGCGCAAACACACACACATGACACACACACACATCACACGCATCACACGCACACACACATCACACACATCACACACACATACACACCACACACCACAAAAATCACACATCCCACACCTGCACAACCGCACAGCCACACATCCACGCATCACACACACACTGCACATCACATATTATTCATACTTATTCATCACACATCGCACACACCACACATCACACATCACCCATCACACATCACACATTGCCATTCACACATCGCGCATCACACATCACACACTTGCAGACATCACACACGTCACACACATCACACATCGCACATTGCACATATCACGCGCACTCATACATCACACATCACGCACACATTACATCACACGGCGCACATTACAGTACACACAGTGCACACATCACGCAAATCATGCACATTACGCATATCACAGATCACACACACACATGACACACATACATCACACGGCACACGCACATCACACACACACATCACGCACATCACGCGCATCACGCACATCACGCACATCACGCACACATCACGCGCTACACATCACGCGCTACGCATCACATCGTCTCACATAGCGCACATAGCCGCACATTGCCGCACATAGCCGCATATCCACACACCACACACCCACACATCGCCGCATCAGCATATCAGCACATCCACACATCACGCATCCACACACGCACACAAGCACACACACACCCACACACCCACACAGACATCACACATCATACATCAAACATTCAACAGTGCACATCGCACATCCGCACATCCAGACACATCCAGACACATCCAGACACATCCAAACCCATCTACTAGACATATCACACATATCACACATATCACTCATATCACACATATCACACATATGACAAATTTCACTGCACACATCATGACACTTCACCCATCGCCCATCACACATCACCAATCACACATGAGACACACACACATATGAGACAGACACACACACAGCACACATCACAAATACATCGCACACATCACGCGCATCAGACATATCACACATTACACGCACACACCACGCGCACTCATACATCACACATCACACATCGCACAAAGGACAACACACATACATCACACGTCACACATCACCCGGCACAGATCCACACATCCACACACCCACACAGCCACACGTCCTCAGTTCCGTACACCCGCAAAGTCTAGACATCCACACGCCCACACATCATCAGCTCCGTACACCCAGGCATCCACACGTCCACGCATCTCCCGCGTCACACACATCAGACCCATCACACAGCGCACATCAAACAGCGCACGTCACACGTCCACACTTCACACAACACGCAGCCACACGTCACACATCGACACATCCACACACTTTCACGCACATGCACACACATCCACAGACATCCGCACACACACACATTCGCACACACGTCCACACACGCACACACACACACATCCACACACGTCAACATACATCAGCGCACATCCACACATCCACACATCCAAACAGCACCCATAACCCATTACCCATCAGACACCACACATCAAACATCACACCTCACAACTCACGCACACACACCGCAACACACATCCCACATCCCACATCCCACATCGCACATCACACGCGTCACGCATCCACACATCTACGCATCTTGCATCACACAGCAGACATCACACGTCACATATCACACATCACACATCGGACATCCCACATCGCAAACATCCACACGCCCACACATCACAAATCACACATCCAGGCATCCACACAGCACACCTCACACGCATCACGCATCACGCATCACACACACACACAACTATCACATATCTAGCACACATCAGACATCACTCACCAGAAACACACACACACCTCACATCACACATCACACACACAGAGATGCATCACACATCCTACATCACACATGTCACGCATTTACACATCTACACATCTACACTCCACACATCTCGCATCACACAGCAAACATCACACATCTCACATCACACATTGCACACATCCACACGCCACACATCACTCATCCACGCATCCAAACATCACACGTCACCCCCCAAATACGTACCACACATCCAACGCACATCCATCACACACCCATCGCACATCAGACACCAGAGACCGCACATCACACATCACACGCGCATACATCAAACATTGCACTTTACACGTACATAGCACTTACACGCACATCACACATTACACGTACATCGCAGTTTCATTACACATCGCACATCGCACGTCACACATCACACAGACAACACCCGCATCACCCACATCACGCACATCCCGCACATCACACACACACATCACACACACACATATCAAATACACGACCCACCACACATCCCACATCCCACATCACACATCGCACATCAATCATCATTCATCACACAACGCTCGCACATACATCACGCATCACACGCCACACATCACACACACCCACGCACACATCACGCGCATCACACGTATCACACAAACACATCCCACACGTCCCACGCACCCCACATATCGCAAACATATATACATCACACGTACATCACGCATGCATACACCCACAGGTCCACACCTCCAAACATCCACGCACACACACACATCCACACACACACACACGCACACCCACACACACACACATCACACATCACAAACCCCACATCCCAAGTCAAAGACAGACATACATCACATTACACGTCTCGCGCCGCACATCGCACATCGCACATTACGCATCCAACATCGCACATCACACACCATCCATCACCCATCACTCAACACCCATCACCCATCACGCGTCACGCATCACACATCATGCACCCACACATCCTCACATCACGCTTCCGCGCGTCCACCCACCCTTCATCACACATCAGATATCCCCCGTTACAAACCACCCATCTCGCACACATACATCACACATCACACGCCACACGCCACACATCACACACGCAGACACATCAGACACATCAGACACATCAGACACATCAGACACATCAGACACATCAGACACATCAGACACATCAGACACATCAGACACATCAGACACATCAGGCACATCCCGCATCACACACCGCACTTCACTCATCACTCATCACGCAGCACGCGCGCATACATCACACATCACACGCCGCACATCACACACATCACACATACACATGGGTACGCACGTCACAAACATCACACAGACACAACGCACATCACACATATCACACGTATCACACATGTCACATATCACACATATCACACATGTCACATATCACACATATCACACATATCACACATACAACACATCACGCATACAGCGCATCAAACGGACAACACAGCACATTTCAACGCATCAAACACACACACACGCACACACACACCGCACACATCATACATCCACACGGCCACACATTCACACATTCATATCCACAGATCCGTGAATCCACACACCACACATCACACATCACATATCAGACATCAGACATCAGACACGAAACATCACACATCAGACACAAACATCACACATCTCACGCCGCACATTGCACATCAGGCACCCCACATCACATATCACACATCGCAAACCCCACATCCCAAGTCCAAGACATACATGCACCACACATCATAATCATCGCGCGCACATCACACGTGACACGCCGCGCATCCTATATCGCAGATCACACATCAGGCATCGAACATCACACATCACACATCGCACCTGACCTGTCACACACACATCATGCATCACACATCACAAACCCCACATCAAAAGCCAAAGGCACAGAAACATTGCACCTCGCACAACAGCCATGACACATTACACATCACAGATCGTTCATCGCACAAACACACATAAATCACAAATCACATGCATCACACATTCACACGTTCACAAGCCCACAGATCTGCAGATCCTTACACCCACGCGTCCGCACATCACACATCTTCAGATCCAGGAAACTACACATCCACATATCCAAACACACACACAAACACGCTTGCATCCACACAGGCATCACACATCACATCACACATCGCACATCACACATCGCACCTCACACATCCACAGCTTACACACACACACAGGCACGCGTACATCACACATCTCATTTCACATGTACATCGTGCATCGCAGGCTCATCACGCGCCGCATGTTCATTACACACTGCACATCACACATCACACACATCACACGCATCACACACATCCACACATCACACGTCACGCATCCAACAGCACACATCACACATCGCACATCGCAACACCACACACATCCACACATCCACGCATCCACGCGTCCACACATCCACTCATCCACACATCGACACATCACGCATCACACCTCCACACATACCAACATCCACACACCCACGCATTGCGCGCAACACATCCACACATCCACACATCTCCGCACATCTCCACGCCTGCACATCTACACATCTACACATCTAAACATTCACACATTAACACATCCACAAAGTTACACGTCCACAAACCCACACATCCGCACATCCACTCCACCACGCATCCACTCCACCACACATCCACTCCACCACTCCACCACTCCACCGCTCCACCACTCCACCACACATCCACGCATCACGCATCACACATCCACAAAGTCACACATCTACACATCTACACATCTACACATCTACACATCTACACGCCACACATCCACACATCCACACATCCACACACCCACACATCCACACATCACGCATCCACAGATCCACACATCACACATCCACACATCCACGCATCCACACGTCCACGCATCACACATGACACATCCACACGTCTTCACGCCACACATCCACGACACATCCACGACACATCCACGACACATCCACACACATCCACACACATCCCCCTGCATACACACACACACATCCACACACACACATCGACACACACACACACATCCACACACACACATCCACACTCACATCCACACACATCAACACACATCAGCACACATCCACACATCACCCATCACCCAAAACCAATCGCACATCAAACATCAAGCATCACACATCAGACATTACACACGCATACATTACACATCCAAGCAACAACACATCACACACACGCAGGTGCATGATATTTCACACGTACATCACACATCACCGTTGTATCGCACATCACGCACACTTCCACAGCTACATCCGCACATCCACACATCAGAGTCATCACGCATCACACATCCACGCATCCAGACATCACACATCACCCCCCCAGACGTATCACACACATCCATCGCACGTCCATCACACAGCACACAACAGACATCACGCATCAGAAACCCACGTACAAACAAATATCACACATCACGCATCAGACATCACACATCACACACACATCAAACATCAAACTTTACACGTACATCACACATCACCGCTTCATTGCATATCGCACATCGCACATCGCACGTCACACACATCACACACACACACATGCGTCACACACACACATCACACACATCACACACATCACACACATCACGCATCTTGCGCATCTTATGCATCCTGCACATCTTGCATATCTTGCACATCTTGCACGTCTTTCACGTCTTGCAAATCTTGCACATCTTGCACATCTTGCACATCTTGCACATCACACACACGGGCACATCACACACACACAATTCACGCACACCCACATCTCACACATCAGGCATCTACACACCCAAACACCCACACATCCAAACACACCCACACACATACGCATCCACACACACATTACACATCACACATCACAAACCCCATATCCCAAGTCGAAGACATTCATACACCACACATCACAATCATCACACACACACATCACACGTGACATGCCGCACATTACACACCCACACAGCCATACATCCGCACATCACGTATCACAGATCACCCATTGCCCGTCACTCATCGCGCATCACGCATCACACATCGCACAACCACACATCACACATCCACATATCCACACATCCACGCAACCTTCATCACACGCCACCCATTACCCAAAACACATCACCCATCAGACAGACACACACACATATATATATATATATCACGCATTTTACGGCAGACATCACACAAATCACACACACCACCCACATCACACGCACCCACATCACACACACACACATCACATACATCACGCACCGCACATCCCACATCCCACATCACACATTGCACATCACTCATCACAGAGCACGCGGCACACAAGACACACACACACACATCACACATCACACGCCGCACATCCACACATCCACACATCTGCGCGTCACACATTACACATCCACAGGTCTACGGGCACGACGCATCCACACCTGCACACATCCACACATCACGCATCCAAAAAGCCCCGCACACACACATCAAAACAAACCAATATGTCCACACACCCACGCACATCACGCGCATCACACATATCTTATTGCACATCACACGCCACACATCACACGCCACACATCATGCACACATCACGCACGCATCGCGCACCCATCACACCGGTCACACCCATCACACTTCACACACACACACAATTCAAACAAGCACGCGCACACATCACACACATCATACACACACATGACACACACACACGCACATTGCACACATCACACTTATCACACCCTTCATAACATCCCACATCCGCACATCCACACCTCTCACACTTCCACACACATCCACACATCCGCACATCCACACCTCTCACACGTCCACACACATCCACACATCCGCACATCAACACATCCACACACCCACACATCCACACATCACGCATCACACATCCACACACCACGCATCACACAGCACATCCCACATCGCACATCATGCATCACACATCACCCGTCGCACATCACACACTGGACTGGCCACACATCACACATCAAGAATTGCACGCAAACACATCAGATATCACACATCCACACATCCACTTGAACACAGTGTGTGATGTATGGATGTGTGGATGTGTGGGCGTGTGGGTGTGTGGGTGTGGGGATGGGTGGTTGCGCGGATCTGCGGATGTGTGGTGCGTGATGTGTGGATGTGTGGATGTGTGGATGTGTGATGTGTGTGATGGTTGATGGGTAATGTGTGATCTGTGGATGTGTGATTCGTGATTTTTGATGTTTAGTGCGTCATCTGCGACGCGTGGTGTGTGATTTATGTGTGTGTGATGTGTGATGTGTGATGTGTGAGATGTGATGTGTGGTGCATGATGCGTGATGTGTGTGTGTGCGATGTGCAATGCGTGATGTGGTGTGCGATGCGTGTGTGATATGTGATGTGCGATGCGTGATCTGTGGTGTATGAGTGCCTTTGACTTGGGATATGGGGTTTGCGATGTGTGATGTGTGATGCCCGTGTGTGGATGCAAGTGTGTGTGCGTGGATGTTTGGATATGTGAATGTGTGGATGCCTGGATCTGAAGATGTGTGATATGTGGATGTGTGATGTGTGTGATGTATGTATGTGTGTGTGTGCGATGGGTGGTCTGTGATGTGTGATGTGCCATGGTTGTTGTGCGATGTGTGATGTATTTTCGTCTTGGAATTTGGACGTGGGGTTTGTGATGTGTGAGGCGTGATGTGTGCGATGTGTGGCGCGTGCGATGTGTGATGTGTGATGTCGGATGCGCGATGCCACACATCACACATCACACATCAACGCGCATCCGTACATCCACAAATCCACACATGACGCGCCCATACATTCAAGCATCCACACATCCACACACCCATAGGTCCACACATCCACACATCACTCATCACACGTTGAGCATCACACATCACACGCACACACAGATGCGTCACACATCCCACATCCCACATCTCATGCGTGACACATCACACATCTACACATTTTGCACCACACAGCGAACGTCAAACATCACACATTAAAACTTGCCATCGCACGCATCCACACATCCAGACGTCACAGGCATCACACACACACACGCATCCAGACATCGCGCATCACACCCATCACCCATCACACACATCCGTCACACATCACACATCAGACATCATGCATCAGAAACACACAGGCGGGCATCACACATTGCACACACACACAACACACACACATCACAGTTCATTGCGTCGCAGGTCAGATATCACACACACACACACTCTTGCATCCACATACACACGCACACACGCATCACACATCACACATCACAAACCCCACATCCCAAGTCGAAGGCATTCATACATCACACGTCCCACTCATCACTCACATCACGCGCATCACACACATCACAAATCACACGCCGTACATCACAAACCGCACATCACACATTATGCATCTCACATCGCATATCACACACCACCCATCACCCATCACACATCACGAATCACACATCCACACACCACACCACACATCACAAATCAGGCATCCACACATCCACGCATCCACCCTTCCTTCACAACACGTCACCCGCCGCCCAGCACACATCAAACATCACACGCACACATCACAAATCGCACGGCACACATCACACACATCACACACACACACACACATCACACACATCACACACACACACATCACACACACACACATCACACACACACACATGCCACAAATCACACACAATACATCACCCTGACACATCCCACATCGCACATCCCACCTCACACCTCGCACATCACTCATCGCTCATCATGCACCACATAACACGCACACATACATCACACTACAGGCATCACACACACATCACGCACATAACTCATATCACACATCACACACATTGTACACATACATCACGCATACATCACGCATACATCACATCACACACGCACACATTGCACACATCACACACACACAGACACACATCACACACATCACACACACACAGCACCAAATCATACATCACACATCACACATCCGCACATCCGCACATCCGCACATCCGCACATCCACACCTCACACACCCACACGCCCGCACATCCACACGTCCACATATCCACACATCCAGACACACAGACACACAGACATCACACACCACACACACACAGACACAGACACAGACACACACACACACCCACACGCACACACACACACACACGCACAACACATCACACATCGGATATCGGATATCGCACTTCAGACAACACACATCACGCATCAGACACCACGCATCACATATCACACGCCGCCCCTTACCCATCACACACATCACACATCGCACATCACACACAAGGACCCACACACACTATATAATATAGTCACATATACATCACACATCACACACACATTACACAAACAATTTCACACATCGGGCATCCAACATCACACACACATATATACGCATCACACACCACAAACCCCACATCCAAAGTCAAAGGCACAAATACATCGCACATCGCACAACAACCATGACACATCACAAGTTACAGGCCACGCATCACACACACATACATCACACATCGCACATCACACACATCACACACACAACTCACATCCCACACACCCCGCACATCCCACACGTCCCACACATCCCACACATCACACGTTCACACACACACACAGATCCGCACATCCTTACACGCACACACCCACACACCCACACATCACACATCGCACACCACACATCACATTTCACACATCACACATATATATCAAGCATTACACATCACACATCACACACGACACATCACGTTTCCTTCATCCCACATCTCCAGTCCCACACACACACACATACATCACACATCACGCATCACACATCACACAGCACACGAACCGCACACATCACACATCACTCATCTCACGCACACATCACACACACACATCACAAATCACCAATTACCCATTACTGTACCCATTACCCATCAACCATCACACACACACACATGGCACACCCACACACCCACACATCACCCACATCTCACACCCACACATCTTCAGTTCCAGACACCGGCGCGTCCACACCCACGCGCCCACACACCAACACACCAACACACCAACACCACCACACAACCACACATCCACACACCCACACATCCACACACCCTCACAGCCACACGTCACACACCCACATACCCACATACCCACATCCCCACATCACATATCACACCTCCACATCTCCACACCACCACACATCCACACATCCACGCATCACACATCACACACCCACACATCTACACGCCACACATCCACGACACACCCACGACACATCCGCATCACCCATCCACACATCCGCACACCCACACATCTACACATCAACACATCCGCGCATCAGACATTGCACAGCCCGCAGCTCACATCACACACCCATGCACATCCACGCGCACCCACGCGCATCCACGCACATCCGCGCACATCCACGCACACACATCACGCACCACACATCACGCATCACGCATCACACATCCACATAACACATCGCACAGCACGAAGCATGCAGCAGACTTCACACATCCGCACACCACGCATGACACATCACGCATGACATTCACGCATCACACAGCACACATCACATGCATACATCACACCTCACACATGACACCTCGCACATCACACGAGTTTGTATCACGCATCACGCAACCCACATCCCACATCACACATGACACATCGTGCACCAGAAGCACACACACACACACGTCACACATCACACATACACATCCGACACACATACATGAGACATCACACGCCGCACATCACACATCACAAATCAAACATCAGACATCACACACGTACATGCCACAGGTACATCGCACATCACACACGCACACATCACACACACACACCCACACACACACACGCACGCACACATCACACACACATCACACACACATATCACAGACACATCACACTTACATGACACACATGACGCACATCACACGCATCATACATCACACATCCGCACACCCTCACAGCCACTACACATCACACACCCGCATGCCCACATGCCCACAGCCACACGCCCACGCATCCATGCATCACACATCACACATCCACACATCCACAAATCCACCAATCCACACATAAGAACGCATCCATACATCCACACGCCCACACATCTGCACACCCATGCGTCCACACATCCGCACATCACGCATCACACATCACACGCCCACGTCTACACGCCACACCTCCACGACACACCCCCACACATTTACACGGCCACACATCTACACATCCACGCATCCTTGCATCAGACTTTCCGCAGTTTGCCGCGCACATCACGCATCCAAGCACATCCACGCACATCCACACACACACACATCCACACACACACACACATCAGGCGTCACGCATCACAAATCACGCGCACACACACATCACGCACACACACACGCACACATAACGCACATCACGCACATCACGCACAAATCACACAGACACATCACACAAATCATACATCACACATCCGCACGTCACACGCACACACACACACACGCCCACACATCCACACATACACGCATCACACATCACACGCCACACATTCACACACCTGGCACCACATCGACACACACACACATCACACAAAATACAATCCACATCAGGCAATATGCGTTACACATTTTTTTCACACACATACATCACAAATCAAACATCACACATCACACATCATACATCACAGACTCATCGCTAGTCGCAGGTTCATTACACATCACCCACCACACAATTCACAAACGCATCGCAGACATCCACACGTCACACATCACGCATCCAACAACACTCATCACACATCACACATGGCACACAGCACATCACACCACACACCGCACACATCACACGTGCACACACCCAAACATCCACACACCCGCGCGTCCACACATCACGCACCACAGCTCACACAGCGCACATCACACACACACACATCACGCATCATCACACACACATCACACATCATCACACACACACACATCACATCGGGGTGATGTGTGCTATGTGTGTGTGTGATGTGTGATGTGCGATGTGTGACATGTGTGACATGTGTGATGTGTGAAGTGTGTGTCTGTGACTTTGGATGTGTGATGTGTGATGTATGTGTGTGTGATGTGTGATGCCTGAAGTGTGATGTACAGGCATGCTTTGTGTGATGTGTGAAGTGTGATGTGTGATGCTTGGTGCATTTGTGTATGTTGTGAGATGTGTTGTGTGGGGTGTGGGATGTGTGTTTGTGTGTGATGTGCGATGTGCGATGTGGGATGTGGATGTGGGATGTCTGATGTGTGATGTGTGATGTGTGCGCGTGTGGGATGAGGAGTCCTGTGTGATGCGTGTGTATGTGCGTGTATGTGCGCGTATATGCGTGTATGTGCGTAAATGTGCCTGTATGTGCGTGTATTCTGTGTGTGTATGTGCGCGTTTGCGCGATTATAACACATATCAAAAATATCGCACATCACACACCTTGCACACATACATCGCACATACATCACACACACACGCGACACATCACACACACACACATCACACATCACACATCACAACACACGCGGGCGTCCATCACACAGCACGCATCACACATCACACATCACATCGCACATCACACAACACACATGCATCACACATCACGCATCACCCGTCACACAGCCGCACATCTACACATCCGCGCATCCACATTTCCACACATCACACGCAGACATGCATCAAACATCACACATTGCACGTACATCACGCATCACAGTTTCATTACACATCACACATCACACGCCGCACATCGCACAAATCACACAGACGTAAAACACATCACGCGCACATTACATCACACGCCACATCAGGCATTATCGCACATATCGCACATATCACACATCACACACATCAAATACATGCATCACACACATACATCATATACACACAATCGCACACTTACATCGCACACGTACATCACACGCATACATCAGACACACATCACACACACATCACACACGCACACACATCGCACACACACACACATCACACACACATCACACACATCACACAGACACACATCACACACATCACGCAGATCACACACACATCACACATTACATATCCGCACATCCACGCATCACACTTTACACGTCACACATCCACACATCCACACATCGCCGCATCAGCAAATCAGCAAATCAGCACATCAGCACATCAGCACATCAGCGCAGCAGCACATCGACGCATCAACACACCCACCAACCCACACCCACGCACACACACACATCACACATCAGACCTCACACCAGACATCAGACGTCAAACATCAGACACTGCCCATCACGCACACATCAGGCCTTACGCATTGCAGTTCGCACATCTCACATCGCACACATCCACAGTTCCACAGTTCCACAGTTCCACAGTTCCACAGTTCCACAGTTCCACAGTTCCACAGTTCCACAGTTCCACAGTTCCACACATCCACGTCCACACATCCACACGTCCACACATCCACACATCCACACATCCACACATCCACACATCCACACATCCTTCATCACACATCACCCATCACCCATCACACATCAGGCACACATACATCACACATTGCACACATCACGCGCAACACACATACCACACATTACACGCGCACATTGCACGCACACATTACACGCACACATTACACGCACACAGACATACATCAGACATAGATCACACATCACACACATCACACACATCACACTTATCGCGGGCATCACACATCACGCATCACCCACGACACATCACACACGGACTGACCACACAACGCACATCACGCATTACACGCCACACATCCACATATCCGCACATCATACATCACACATCACACATCACGCATCGCAACCCACACATCACACACATCAAGATATGCACATCGCAGATCGCACGACGCACATACATCACACATCACACATCACCCGTCACACATCCGCACATCCAAACACCCACACGCCCACACAACCTCAGTTCCGCACACAGACACAGACACACACAACATCCACACCATCCACACCATCCACACCATCCAAACCATCCACACCATCCACACCATCCACACCATCCACACCATCCACACCATCCACGCCATTCACACCATCCACACCATCCACACCATCCACACCATCCACACATCCACTCACCCACAACCCACACGTCCTCATACCCACGCATCCGCGCACCCACACAACCACATAAGCACACAAGCACACAAGCACACAAGCACATATTGACACCTTGCACGCGTCACACACAAACACATATCACACCAATTACTAATCAACCATCACACAGCACACATAACACATCACACATCCACACTTCACACGTCCACACGTCCACACATCACACATCCACAGGCCCACGCATCCACAAATCCACACACGTCCCCGCACATCAACACACATCCACAGACGTCCACAGACATCCACGCACACACATCCACACACATCCGCACATCCGCACATCTACGCCCACACACACACACACATCCACACATCCACACATCCCCCGTCACCCATCACCCATCACCCGCCACCCATCACCCATCACACATCAAGCATCACACACACATACATCACACATCACGCGTAACACATCACACATCACACATCACACTTCCCACATTCCACATCACTCGTCGCACATCACACATTACACGCCACCCATCACCCATCACACATCAATAATCACACACACATACATCACACACCACGCGTCACACATCACACATGACACTTCCCACATCCCGCATCACTCGTCGCACATCACAAATTGCACGCGTTGCGTCACACATCTTGCATCACACAGCAAAAAATCACACATCACACATCGCACAACACACATCACAAAGATCCACACATCGACACATCCACACATTGCATTCATCACGCATCACACATCCACGCACCCGCACACCACACATAACACGCATCACACGCATCACACACACACACACTTCCATCACACATCACACCTCAGACATCACGGATCAGAAACACACACGCAGACATCACACGCCACACATCACAAACACACACACACACATCACGCATCCACACACACGCACATCCACACACACACACGTCCACACACACACATAACGCATCACACACACACATCACGCACATCACACGTCACACGCCCCACATCACACATTGCACATCACACATTGCACCTCATACATTACGCACCCAACATCACACATCACACACCACCCATCTCCCACCACCCATCACAAATCGCACAACACACACCACGTATCCACTCATCCACACACCCATACATTACACATCCCACTTTCACACGTCCACACATCCTTGCATCCTGGCATCCTTCATCACACATCACCCATCACACACCACCCAGCACACACACATACACCACACATCACGCGGCACACATATCACACACACACATTACACACATCACGCGCACACACACATCACACACGCATCACGCACATCAAATACATCACGCACCACACATCCCACATCGCACATTGTGCATCACCCAACACACCTCACGCAGCACACACACACACATACATCATACATCACGCGCCACACATCACACACACACATTACACACATCACGCACACACACACAAACACACCGCGCACACAGCGCACACCACACAAATCACACATTGCACACATTGCACACATTGGGCACATTGCACACATCGCACGCATACATCACACATCGCACATACATCACACAAACATCGCACGTACATCGCGCACACAACCACGCATACATCACACATACATCACACATACATCACACATACATCAGACGTACATCACACATACATCACGCATACATCGCACATACGTCACACACACACACCAAACGCACACAAAGCGCACACAAAACGCACACAAAACGCAGACAAAGCGCACATAAAACGCACAAGCATCAGACACATCGGACACATCAGACACATCAGACACATCAGACACACATACATCACACACACACATCACGCACATCACGCACATCACACATGCACACACACACATACACATCACACATCACACAAACACACCACACATCATACATCACACACCCGCACATCACACATTCACACATCCACGCATCCACACATCTACACACCCAGACATCAACACATCAACACATCAAACATCACACGTCACACCACACACACATCAGACATCAAACAGCACGCATCCACACACACACATCGCGCATCCACACACATCACGCATCGCACATTGCACATAGCACATCACACATCGCACATAGCACATCGCATACACCACATCAAACATTGACCACCACCTATCAACCATCACACATCACACGCACACACACACACACGCGCATCACACACCACCCATCACACATCACACATCAAGAACCCCACACACATACATCACACATCACACGCATCACACATTACACACATCACACGCATTCACACACCCGCAGACCCGCAGATCCAAACACCTACACTTCCACACATCCACACGCCCAAACGCGCACACGTCCACACACCCCAACATCACACTTCACACATCACGCGCCACAAATCACATTTCACACATTTCACGCGTTTGACACATTTTACGCATTTCACACATTTCACATGACCCATGCCTCAAAAAATTATTCCAGGGTACCAACTAGGTTATGGAATATTTTTTTTGGGAATAATTTTCAAGGAATATTTTTTTTCAAGGGGTAGGTATACGATTATGCATGTTGGAATTTGAAAATCATGATCCCCCCCCGTCAAGATACCCCGGAATGATTAGGTTTTGGAATAATTTTCGGTAACTTAAAACATCTTAAAACATCTTGAAACAACCTATACGTCCTATATTTGGCCTGGCCTTTCCAAAAGCCATTCCTAGCTTGGCGGTGTTTGCCTGAAAACTTTTTGCTGGAAATGCCAATTGCAGTTATTTAAGGCATCATGCAGTTTGGGCAATTGCTGCCAACCT
>Ga0126342_10008769_pt1 | contig 18112 bp, 25 predicted proteins | sample Cyp1metagenome_FD_92528 | JGI IMG/M metagenome (GOLD analysis project Ga0126342, IMG submission 92528) | Coral microbial communities from Lord Howe Island, Old Settlement Bay, Australia - Cyphastrea 1 metagenome | ecosystem: Host-associated > Invertebrates > Cnidaria > Coral ... | reverse complement strand
TCGTATCTAATCTGCATGTTTCAGGATTCAGTTCCTGCCGGATCATACAATGATCCATTCTTGTCTAGTGTGATTTCCATGGTGGCTCCGACATGGTGCCATGGAGCCATTTGAGGCAACCCTTTTCAGGGTGAGTGATGACAGCCCGGACTTCTGAATTCACACATTTCCTAGAAGACTCTTCGATCACAAAAACGGAAGCCATTCCACCCAAGGCCACGGAAACAAAATTCCACGCACATTTCGTTTTTTTGAGGCCAGACAGCCAAAGAACCACGAAATTCATGGTTTTCACGGCTCAGGATGCACATTTTCACGTTTTCACGTTTTCACGAATGACGGCGCGCGAAAATTCACGCAATTCACGTTTTCACGTTTTCACGTTTTTCACGGTGCACGAAATTCACGAAATTCACGTTTTCACGTTTTCACGGTTTTCACGGTGCACGAAATTCACGAAATTCACGTTTTCACGTTTTCACGTTTTTCACGGTGCACGAAATTCACGTTTTCATGTTTTCACGTTTTAGGGCGCACAAAAAATTCACGAAATTCACGTTTTCGTGTTTTTTCACGTTTCACCCCCTTTGCATGAGACGTCCATGCGAAGGGTTGCGTAATTTGAAAAAACAAAGCGGAAGTTTCCAACATGTAGTATATATATATATTATATAAATAAATACATATAGGATATATATATATATATCTTGTAGATACAATACCTATGCTTAGGCCAAGATAACACACACACACACACGCACACAAATACCCACCAATTTTTGGGTTTTAAATGTCCTCATCACAATGAAGTCCAACGATTTCCTTTGTATCATGACAAAACAGATGTTCATCCCTCATGTATTTAGGTGGAATTCCCATATCCAAATCCAAAATCTACGGTTGTGGAGGATCAGTTGCAAACACCTTAACAAAACAGGACGGAACCCAAAACAAAACAGGATGCACCCAAACATATAGCCGCCCGCTGGCCATCCTACTCACCGGGTCCATGCCCAGCGGCCGCACAGAGTGCCAAGCCCGGTTTCTTAGCGTTGATCTCCGGCTGGTGGTCCGAACTCAAGTGGCTAAGCTAAGCACCCCAATTTTTTCTGGAGGTTGTGGGGAATCGACATCAACCACGTTTCAAGTAGTTGATGGTGCGACCCTCTCACATCAGTCAAACCCAGTGTTTTAACACATTTCTTTAAGAAATCCTCATCCATCCAAGTACTGTACCGGGATGGGTTTATCATCCTTGGTGAGCGAAAAATGTGGCACAGCATGTGCAACTTTGGCCGCACCCTGAACGTCAGTTTGTGACGTTGCTTGGCCTGGGCAGCCATGGACAAGTAAACACGAAGAAAAAGGTCGCCAAGCGCTCCCAAAGAATCCTTCTCACCTTGATTCAGGAAACGCCCTGCACTGTACAAAAGCGAAATGGCCTTGTTGCTGGCCCACAACATGGTACAAATCTCCTGGTACAAGGCAGCGTGCATAGAAAGTTCATGTTCCAGCCAGAGCCCCACAACGTAGGCATCATATCCTGATGATGACAACATTGGGTACTTCCTGGTTTTCCAGCAAAGCTTTGACCTGGTCAGCTTTCGCAAGCGCAACGGGTAGCGATTTTGCTTTGCAAACCGCCGTAGTGACTCAGTGGCTTGTTTCAACCTATCTGGCAAAGTAGGGCCATTGAAAACATGCCGCTCCGACAAAACCAGCTTCAGAGCACTCCCCAGCAAATCTCGGCTGACACCAAGATTCCAGACATGGAGAAGATCTGGAACGATCTGGGAAATTCCGAAGCCAATCAAGCCCGCATAGCTCGGAACAGTTTCCCAAGGCATTGTCTGGTGAAGAGTGCCCCACCAATTTGCAAAGTGAGATACATCCGTAAGGCACATGCTCAGGTCCCCATCAGCACCCTTGTCGGCATGGCAAAGCCAACATACCTGCAGCCAAAGGAACCCTTTACCTGGGAAAAAATGTTTTCAAAGTTGTAGGTCATGACCGAAAAGGCGATCATCCGAAAGAAGAAAACATCTACCACCTCGCCTGGTTGGCAGAGTAGTTCCTCTTCATGTTGAAGAGGGTAACCAGAGCCTTCCAGTCACCGCGATGCCCCATGCAGTAGAAGTGCAAGCGCGCCACCTAGCAGCAGTGTTGAACAGTTTCACTCAAAGGACCCAAAGCACATAGCAAATAAACAACCTAAGAAACTGTGAGGGTCCACCCTACAAAACAGAAACACACAAAAAGCGAATGAAAATGAAACCAAGACCACCACACGGCCACCCAGGGATGGTAGGTCCAGAACTGGAATGCCATCAATGCTGAGTCTATTGAAAGATGCAGTAATGGCCTGGGTCACTGCTTGCAGAGTGATGTTGACATCGCCAGCGTAGGCATACTTACTTGCAGGAAGGATGCAAATCGGCCAACGGCTACTTGGCGAATGCGTGGACACAGGTGATGTGTCAGACGACCAAAGTAGGAACATCCAGCTGTCTCCATGACAATCCACTTCATCACCTGAATCAAGGGCATGCGGCGAGCAACATTGGAAACCCTGTGCTACCAAACCCCAAAAACCCTGGTAGTCAGCATTTGGCAAAGGAAAAATTGCAACAAAGTCACCATAAAGGGTGCAACCAATGGAACTGCGCAGCTCTGGATCATGATCCCTGGCTGGATGCCCTGGGAAATCTCTAAGCATCCCCTCCCAATACTCCGCCAACTCATCGAAACTTCCCACTAGCGCTGGGAGGTACCCCTCTGACACCAAAGCTGCAGCCTTAATTTGCAAGGACGCAGCCGCAGAAAAGGTCTAGCCACAACATCCCAACATCCCAACACAGTTGCCAGAAAAATTGGACAGACTTAAAAATTTGTTCACAGCAGATCAGAAACGAAGTCTTGTGGAAGAAGGATCGGCCATTGCACCAGCTGGTAAGTCTCATCATCTGGGCTTTCCAAAATAGGAATGGTGATCCAAGTAATTTTGCATGGGAGGGCCGCACCAACTTTCGAAGCACGTTTGTGGAGTCCATGTTCTCTACCAGTCCTTACAGAGATGACATTCATGGGTGCCAACGAAAGGTTTCCAAAGCTTTTGATAGAGTACAGCATTTCCAAAGCGATCTAGCCCACTCATACACAGTTTCCCAGATTCTTAAAATTCATGACAAGGTGCTGGATGAAGTCAGAGTCGTAAAGCGAGCCCAGCAGTTCAGTGTGCTTGACACTGGTGTAGCCAGCCCCAATTGAATAAGCCAACCTCAGAGTTGACCAGTTTCCCCGGGTGTTTTTCTATACTTGGCTTTTAAACACTTGTCGGGCCCTGGATAGGCATGTGGTTCTATCAGGTATAGCTGAGGGGCGCATTGTCCAGCTGTTCCCGTAGGAGGTGAAGAGATTGGCCAGACCGTTGACAAAAATCACCTGCGTGGGGATCAACACACAGATATTGACTTGGACATGAAAATAATTTGAAACAACGGTTGTTGAAGGAACATTTTTCGACAAGTCCACTGCGATGCTGCCATGCACCTTATGTGCTAGAATCATCAACCCTACGCAGGTATCCCAGGAAGTTGTTTGTGCAAGATTTCTTGCAGGAGTGCCACCAGGCCAACACCTAGATGAACAAAGACCAGTCCAAATTGGTTCATTTCAATTTTGTTTGAAGGAAACTATGAATGTCTACTAAGAATTTTGTCCAATGGCTGACAGCCTCTATGTAGCACCCTGCCCAAGTAACATGACCCAGCTTCATGAGTCATCCCATGCCAAAAACACCAACTTCCGTTGAAGAATTGATCAGCCGCATTCAGGCCGAACTCATGATGCCTCTTCCTTCTTCAGTTCCATTGCCACGGCCTTGGCCTGGGCACGGATCAGCCTCGCGTTTCTCACCTGGGCCAGGGACGAGGAGACCAATATAGATCAGGGACTTTTTGATCCGTTTTGGGACCCCCTTTTGATAACCAAATATTAATATGTGATAAAAACAAACCGCATAATTGTCAATTATAAGCCATATAGCCACACCGAATCCCATAGAATTTTAACTTGAAGGTGGAAGGAGCACAAATCAAAAGTAATATGTTTTGTTTCTGTGACTAGGTGCGACATCCGTACATGTCGATGCAAAGTCCTCCAGATCATCCTCTGGAATATCCTTCACCCTTAGCCAGACAGCTGGCATTTCCAGCATGCACATGGGTTGACAACAGAATCATTTGGGGGCAAAAAAGAAAACTTTGGCACACCATCGTTTTTTAAATTTCACCGGAGAACTCTCCAAGCTTCTCCTCAAGGGTGTTCTTCTGTTCGAGCAGCGGAGCGCGCAAACTATTGCTTTGGGGCAAGTCGGCAATCACAGAAACACACTGGGACAACTCCTTCTTGAGCTGTGCTCCTTGGTTTTACAGGATAACAGGATAAGACTTATGCTTTTGTAGACATTTGTCAAAGGTATTCCAGAATATATGGCTTTATCTTGGAACCAAGGTATGAAAAACAGGGAAAGCTGAGTATGGAAAATAAGTCCAGGTTTCCAAGTGCTTTGCGGTGTTCAGCTGGGGTCTTGGGGCTCTGCTGCGCAATCGCCTTTGCCTTTGCCTTGGCTTTGGACTTTGCTTTGCATGCTGGGGTCGGCTCTGCTGTGTTGGCCACATCCACCAGTGCCTTAAGCGTTGGTCCGTTCCCAACCTTGGTCCCATTCTCTCCCGACTCCAAATCGACAGCCCCAACCATAGCTGCCAACCCTTCACAATTGCTCTGGATCTTTGCTGCTGCTGCTGCGCTGATGGTGCTGCGCTCCTTCTGCGACAAAGAGCCACCACACGTGGCCCAAAAGCGAACGCTCTCGGGGTCTTCTGGTGCATCTGGATCTGGATGCGGTGTCTGCTTCGAAATGATCGAGTCGATCTTGGTCCTTAGATTGAATGAATAGCATCATCAAAAGAACAGCGCGTTCTAAGTGTTTGAGATGTTTTGAACACTTGTAAATATGCACATATACATATTCATGTGCATGTAAAAAACACATAGATAAAATAGTCAATCAGTACCTATGTGGCCATGTCTGTTTGTATGTCTGTTTGTATGTAAGTATGTATGTAAGTATGTATGTAAGTATGTATGTAAGTATGTAAGTATGTATGTGTATGTGTGTATGTATGTGTATATGTGTATGTATGTGTATGTATGTGTATGTATGTGTATGTGTGTGTATGAATGTGTACGTGTATGTACGTGTATGTATGTGTATGTATGTGTATGTATGTGTATGTATGTGTATGTATGTGTATGTATGCATGCATGCATGCATGCATGTATGTGTGTGTGTGTCCGTGTGTGTATGTGTAGCTCTGCTAATTCTTCCCCCGTCTCAGTTTGTTATGGTGGGATGGATGAGATGGATGGAACGGATGGGATAGGTTGATGGAAAACGTGCAAGGCCAAATAAGTTACAACCACTACACACACACACATGCACGCACACGCACAAGAGAAAGAAAAAACGTAGTTTCTTTCTAAATCTCGTGGCTGGCTGAATCCGCGGGCCCGCATTTGCGGGATTGTGAGCAGCTCCTTGGTCTGGGTCATCTCCCCACTTTGTTCCCGGGTTATGTGCAAAGTAGTCTCCATCCGCTTGAGGTTCTCGCCGTTGGCAACAAATTGCTTCAGAAGTTCTTGTTTCTCCTGAGCACGCTACAGGTTCCATGCTTGGAAAAACTCTATAGTTTCCGGCATAGGTGCAACAAAAACCATAAAGGGAAATGGAAAATATAAAAATCAGCTTTAGTTCTTGTAACCCCAGATTCTTTGCGTCCACCCGACCACAATTTTGCTACATTCGGGAACTGGGCTGGGTCAAGTTTTTCCATGCGTCGTGCCAAACGCGCGTGTGCTGCGCGGTGTGTACTGCTGTTCACTTCAGCATCCACCGGCGGGGTATCTGGGCGTGGGGCGGGCGGAGCATCTGCAGGTTCAGCTTTGACGGCAGGGGTGGATGCAGCAACAGCAGGTCCAGTCTTGGTCAACTTGGCGGGTGGGGCAGGGGCAGCCTCAGAGCTCCTTCGAATGACAGGGCCACCCTTAGGAACAGGGCACCCCAGGGATGCAATGACTTGCCCAGCTCTGGATGAAGAAGGCAGTCCTTCCTTCGCCTTTGCAAGATCATCAGCTGGTTCTTTCAAGTTCCCAGGTGCTTTCGGGTTCCCAGGTTCCGGAAGCAACTGCAAGAGGTGAGGGGCAAGAGCACCAACAACACTACGCATTGAGGGGTCTGCAAGAACATGCTGGACATGAGAAAGTGACTTCACAAACTCCTCCAACTGCTCTGCATTGTGCGCATGAGCTTCCGATGCCGATGGCCCCAACCTCAAATATAGGGGCAAGGTGCATACATAGAATCATACATAGACATGTACATATACACATATACATACACATATACAGCTAGACAGACAGACAGGCAGATAGATAGACATATAGATAGATCAATAAAAACATTATTTAGTTTCATACATACAACAACTTTTGCTTGCTTGAACAATGATACATTGAACGCACAAACCATTACCATTAGAAGCAACAAAGCACACACACACCCCATGAAGTTATGGCCAAAAAACTCCGTGTCCACATCAGATTCCCTGGAACCCGTGGCTCCAAGATTCACAGTAGAAGCTTGTCGTGATAGGTGCTGCTGACCAAGCTGAAGCGTGGAGCAAGACCTTGGTCACACAGCCATGAATTTGTAAAAACATCACCAACACAAAAAAGCAGGGATGGGAAAACAAAAACAAAATATGCAGGTTTGGAGGGAAAAATAGAAACAACACATTGTTGAAGCAAAATTTATGGGAACAAGAGGGACTTGTATTCCCCACTGCGATTGCGAACCAGTTCAGGTGCAGGCGGTGTGGGGCTCTCAACACGTTCTGCATAGACAACATGGCGTCCCTGACGGGCTGGTGTGGGCTTCCTTTTCAAAGATCTCTCCAACTCCTCCCGGGCATCCCTGGCTGGATCATCCTTGGGGAAACTTTCAAGAACAGGTTCCACGGCCTCAGTAGGCTCCACTGCATACTCCTGTGTGTCCTCAGTGACAGTAGCAGCACCGGCCTGGGGGGAATCTTGGTCATCACCACCACCACCACCAGTAGCAGGAACCCCCACCCCTTCATCATCAGCCAAGTCTGTGTCATTAAGTTCAGGGTCCTCGACGGGGTCTCCTTCTTCTTCACCTTCACCTTCGCCTTCACAATCATCTTCCGTAGGGATCTCATCTTCCGGGTAAAGGGTCGGGTCCCCTAGCTGGTTGTCAACGGGCTCAGGACAAAAGAGTTCCTTTCGTGGGGGCGGAGACATGGTTGGGTTGGGCTCTGTGGGAACCTCGGGCTTCTTGATAAACTTCTCAAGCTTTGCACGCTTGGCCGACCCTGGCTCCGACTGTTCAAGCTTGACCCTAGCCTTGTAAGTATTCCAAAACTTGGAACCCTTCGTGTCAGGACCCACCACACTCAGCAAGACTGACGTCGTGTCCATCTCACTAAGCCCATAGTGCTTTTGGATGATTTCAAAATTCTCCCAGGTGATGTCACACTCGGGAGGGCCAACAGGGGGAGGAACGTCTTCAACAGGCTTTTCACATGCATTTTGTTTCCCACGTACCCTTTTGGGTGGTGGTTCCGCATGGGAATCTGCCTTGGCTTTTGCTGTCACAAGCTGCTTCTTTACACCCGCAACTTTCTTGGTTTTCGCCATGACAGTTCCGAAAAACGGAAAAAGGGAAGGTTTGATCAAAAGATCTACCAGGAAGGAAATATGGTTTCACATAGCTACAAACACATGAATTTCGTGGTGTTATGTTTTCGTGATTTTCGTGGTTTTCGTGGTTTTCGTGATTTTCGTGATTTTCGTGTTTTTTTTCGTGATTTTCGCGTTGTGTTTTTGCAAAAAAAGGAATTCACGTTTTTCACGTTTTTTCATGGCCTTTCAGCCGTTTCGCACGTCCAACGGCACGCTTTTTCACGCGACATATTTTCTGAGACTTGTCATCTGAAATGGCATCATCGCATTTTCGTGAAAATCATATTCCAACCGTAAAGTCGCCAACACATGAAAACACGAAAAACGTATCCAAAACATTTTTTTGTTTACAATACCACGACTTCAAGCAGGGAAACAGGGTTGCGAGGTGGATGCATGCCCCAAAATAAAGATTGAAATCAAATCACAGCCAGAAGGGTAAACCCTCCATGGCATCAGCGGAATTTCCAAAATAATTGATGGCAATGTTGTATAGCCATCAGGAACCCCAAATTGTATGGACACGAACTAACTGCCCATAGGCCGCAGCTTGAGCTCATGTAGCACTTCATCCTTGGGGGCTATCAGGTCGCAGAAGACTGAATCAAAAATTGCTGAACAGGCAAACTATTGGTTGTGGTTGGCATTTTCGAAGAAGAACGCATATAAAAGCCCGCAAGAATCAGACATCATCACCATGAAAGCTGCCAAGGTTCCCAACCATGGGGAATGTTGATGTGCTTCGCACGCGCAAAGTACTCCACCACTGCCCATATGTGAGCCTTGTGCACTGGTGTGGTCTATATAGAGAAAGGATTTGGGGAATAAGTAAATATTTGATATATCCAAACTCTTCCAGAGTCATCTTCACATATGTTCGGACCTGATGGCAGAGATGCCAATTTTAAGATAGATATATTTTGGTTACACATGTAATCACTGGAGTGTGCAAAAAATGTTCCAATGTTCCACAAGTTAAACAACTAAGTTGTAAATACAAAACATAGATAGATAGTACAAGTGGCCATTTCATGCCATTTCCATTTTCATGTGTTCAATTAGTAACTATTCTATATATAACTACCTGGCAACTTATTTACCAACCAACCTACCTGCCTATTTGTCTACCCTCCTATCATCTACCCATATATATATATATATATATCTCTCTCTCTTTCTATCTTTCTATCTATCCATCTATCTTTCACCAAAGCTATCTAATCTAATCTAATCTACTGTAATCTAATCTAATCTAGTCTAATCTAATCCAATCTAATCTAATCTATCTATCTATCTCTATGTATATATGCGTCTATCTTTTTCTATATCTATCGATATCTCTGTCTAATATCTCTGTATATCTATTTGTTTGTCTGTCTGCCGGTCTGTCTTCCATTATGTATGTCAATCTATCTCTATCAATTTGTCTGTCTATCTGTCTCTCCCTAAATGCATCTCTAAACTCTATCTCTATATACATATACATATATATATCTCTCTATCTATGTCCATCTCTATCTCTATCGCTCTCTATCTCCCTATCTATATCTCCATCTCTCCCTCTGATCATGGCCTCTCTCTCTCTCTCTCGATAAATATAAATAAATAAATAAATATATATATATATCCACTCACCTAACTGTTTGTCTCTCAACTACATTTATAAAAGTAAAGGATATATGAAAGCATACTTCTGGACAGCGAGGTGTCCTATATAGATTCCTGTGCATGTCGCGCATTGTAGCATTACACGTGCACAGACACACCCCCACCCCCACTCACACCCACAGGGTGAGTTTACCTGACCATTCTTTAAAACCCAGAAACATCATCCCAACGGTCTTGGATTGGCAAGCAGAAATGCTTAAAGAGCTCCAAATCCGTGAGGCCCGATGGGATTTCATGTGGAAGAGGCAGTGGCCCTGGAAGCGGGGCCTCAGAACCAAGGGCCAGCGGCGAGCGGGGCCCAAAATGCAGGGTCGAGAAAAATGAGAAAGATGGTCGAATGGATGACCCAAAAAATTGTGAATGGAAATCCTAGATGTTTCTTTTTGATAGCAATATCTATTCCACCCTTTTTGATAGCAATATCTATTCCATCATCCTACCAACAGAAATAGTTACACCGTTTTTGAAATGATAACTCAAATTGGGGACCGATATAGCTATATTCATGGGTCATGGGTTACAGAGAGGTAGCCCCAATTGATTTAAGGGCCACTGGTATCCATTGGCACACTGGGCCAAGGTGCATCACGTAGCTCCAATGCCAATTTCGCAAGAAAATCTCCAAAGGCAGCCGGGTAGTGCCTCGGGAAGGCAGCCCAGGTCGATCCACCTATATTTTACTCAGAAAGATTGAGGGCACATGAAATTAAAAACAAATCCAGTAATTTTGGAAGACGTAGAAATTCACCTCAAAAACACAATATAATATGTGTGTTAAAGCAGGGCACGCCGATTCACGCAGTGAACCTTTCACACCAGTGCATCTTTGTTGTCCATGTTTATCGATGTATTTCTTCACCAGCTTGACATCACATTTTTGTTGGTCGGCTCTGCTCATGTACCCGGCGCGTTCGTAAACCCTAGCAAGAAGATGTTCATCATTGGAATAAAGGCGATGCCTCTTGGGGCTGCCAGATCCAAATATCCCCATATACATAGATGTAGAGAACACCTGGACAGGGGCAAATATCCATCAATCCGCTGGGCTTTTCAGCTTACCAGTTCCCAAAGTATGAAACTTCAGATTGATTATTTTTTGGGGTCGAATTCCCTAGCATGTGAATTTGGGGATGGCCTTCATGACACCAAAGAGCCACTGATACCGTGGTAGTTCAGGTAGAAACGTACCATCAGGTTGTTCTAATACCCACCGCAGGCCACACCAGGAAGCAATCAATGCAATAAGCACTGAACGCCCTGAGAGGGTATTTCCAGTTCTCACGAAGAGATATCCCTTGTTTCCATACGGCGTGAGGTAGGTCCGGCCACTTGTGTGGCGCGACCTTAGTAAAAGTGTTAATACAATTAAATACATTTTGAAGTTTCACATTGCTCATTGATGGAGACAGCAGGTAAGGGTTCCATCTTTGAAGAGCACACCCATAGATTAACTATGTTTCACATTAAATTTATTTTTGTAGTTGGTGGAGGCCCATATCCCAAAAGGAAAAACGGTCAAATCATCAAATCCATATCATCTTATATTTTAAAACTCCTTCGGCAAAGGGGCATCTTGGAAAGACTCCTGCAATCAGGGGCAATCATCACAACGCTGCCAGGCTTGCATCGCATAACTTCGTTGAGAACCAGCCTAAGCTCCGATGTGACAGACCGACAGCCACGGACCTATCAAAACAAAAACGCGCGATTTGGAAGCACAATGCATCTCTGATGTTTCGCTTTTTTTCATCTTTTCCACCAAGTAATGGGTTCTACTTGAATGGAAAATGTGTGCCACAGAGTCACAGAGGCTATAAAGTTGGTTGCAACCAGGGCACCCAAATCCTGCAGGACATGTGAGGTCAAAGGCCCGTTCATCCAGACAAAGATCCACTGAGGTCCCTCGTAGTCCAGCCTTGCAGGCAACCGGAATATGGGGAAGAGGTGTCTAGGTTGGAAAAAAAACATGAAACACATCTTTGAATTCAAGATCAAATCTTTGAATGGAATATCATATGGAGCATGCTCAAGCCATGCACGTTTTCTTGTGTGGGTATATGTTTCTTTTTGCCAAGATACATCGCGCAAGCCACGGCTAACTTCACCATGTCCTGAGAAGACTTCCACAAAATCACGCACCTTGGTTGGCTTTCAGCTTTGCCACTAGCGGGGCAAATCGGTTTTGGAGATAATTCCAAAAGCATGGTGAAACATTCAATAAATATATGTTTGAAAACATTACCTCAACACCAAGCGAGTCTCCACCGTGTGAGGTATCTGTGTATTCCATTGTACCAGCAATGCTAGTAAAATCGCCACAGGTGGCGCTCGCCATTGCAAGAGCCCATGAACAACCATGACTGAACTTTACCTCCAGCTATGAACTCCTAATAGGGCCGAACTGTAAGCATGTGGATAGCCTACAGAGAATCCAAAAACAGTGGATCCAAGTTTCCAATTAATTACGCAGCATGATTGCAAAATATGATTGCCAAGCAGCGAGCAATATTTTCCTTCGATCTGCACGGGCATACCCCAGCCCATGTTTGAGTTTCAACCGGCAACACAGACTTCAGTTGAGCCTAGTCTGCCCAAGGGTTGGTTGTGGCCCCCTTAGGAACAAATTTGCGACGCTTCAACTCCTGAAGTGAAACATCTTTCAAATAGTTACGCTTGGTATCAGACTGGTCCCATAAGAGCTTTGCAGCCTGAAACTTCAATCCTTTCTCATCCCTCTGTTGTTTCAAAAAAGCTGAGCGAACACCCGCATAGTCCCAAGGCTTTCCATCAGGTGCTAGATCAAGGTTTTTGCGCTTCCGTCCTTTGGGAGGCACTGGAATCTCATCGTCATTGTCCTCGGCAGAGGGTTCAGATCCTTGATCATCAGCCGCGGCCCTGGCGGCTTCCACTGCGGGGACATATGTGTCCTTGAGGGCAAAGGGTTTTGGAGCGTCCTGCAACTTTTGAATGGTTTTCACAACCTTGGTTCGCCAGTGAAAAAATACATTAGCTTTCAGGTAAGGGAATCATGACTGGAAATGTGTTGTGACTGGCACCCTAAAATAAAAATCACAAGTTCAACATGTGGTATGGAACCGAGCAACATGGTCAGGGAGGACATGTGGATTTTCTTTCTCATTTGTGGGGCAAGTGTTCCCTTTGGAACTATCCTCCTTCTGGAGACGCTTTTGCTTTGCAGACTTGAGAATCTGGGCAACACGTTCGCTTCTGGAAAGGCCATGGGGTGGTGCAACTTCAGGCGATGTACCAGTATCACCACTAGGTTCGTCATCAGAATCAATGGTTAGTACAGCATCAGAATCACCTTTGGCAGAACCATAAGCACAACCCATGGTAGAATTTGCTTTCGGACTTGCCCCGGGAGATCCACACTTCAATCCCTTGAGCTGCTCAATCAACCGCCCAAGTTTCGTGCTGGCCACACTGAATGCAGCAGACGACACATCGCTCTCAGGTGTGCGGGTGGTGGTCGAGCTCAATTCCTCGAGATCCGCCAGGGAACCTGATAACGGCTTGGAAGTGGGCTTGCGGTCCTGAGCCACGGGGCAAACATGTGGATTGGAGGTGTGATGGAGTGACCAAAATACTTGGTACCACAAAAAATGTCAGGGAATTGCCCATAAGAATCTTGGCAAAACATGTGTAATTGTAAAAATACCATTTCCAACATGGTTCCATCGACTCCGAATCGGAATCAGAAGATTCCTCATCACTTTCACCTTTTGTTTGCCACCCCAACTCCCTGGCTCGTTGCTTGATCTCAGTAAGCTTTTTGTACTTGGACGTCGGCGCTCTTCTCATCAAGCGTCGTAATCTAGAAACCTTAGATTGAACCACACCTTCAGGATGACCAACTATAGTGGGTTGGAAAGAAAACAATGCATTGGACTAGTTGGAATATAAAAACATTTTCCGGTGTGCCAAGAAAGTAACAAGCTTTTTGAGTGCAACTCCATACTTCAACGCCCATGACTCCACTGCAGGGATGTCAGCATAGACACCAGGGGGGAATAGCTTTTTTTCAGTGAAAAACTGAAGCAACGCCTTCTGGACCGTGTATGCCGAGATTTGAGCTTTCCCACCAGCCCCACGAATAGCTGCAAGAACTACCTCCACAGGGTACTATACGGTATACCCCATTGATGGTCAATAAATGTGATATCAAAAAGGACCCCATGTTTAAACCAAAAATTCAGGTTCCCTGATGAAATGACCCATGTGTGGTTCAAAAAAGTATTAATATATTTTGGGTCAAAAAGGTTGCTTCCACCATATTGCCACCAAGTGGTTGAAATTATGTGAGCTCCACAACCCACATCCTCCTGGTTGATGATGACGTCTTTTACGGTGCACTTGGATTTGGCGAACAACTTCCCGGAGTGGTCCACCAAGACCGTGAGGCCAACCTGAATAACAAGAAAAGATCAGCCAGATCCAAATGGAAAAACCTTGTGTGTGTGGTGTGCACTCCAGCAAATCTATTTAGAAACATCGGACCCGAGTAATATCTAAAACATGTGTGTATATACATAAAAACATATGTATATATCCATATGTACATATACCTAAATAGACAGTACAATATATATATATATGTTTCTTTATGTAAATGTATACACATGAATATATATATATATATATATATGTGTGTAAATGCATTTACATATATATATATAGAATATGTATTTTACTCACACACACATATATATATGAATAAATATGTGTATATATATATACTGATATATGATTCCCAGCTATATACATCACATCCTATCTACTTACTGCCTGAAAATGCATACCCAAGAGACAACCATAATCCATATTTTCAAGTCCCAGGCGCTTCTCTAAGTTTTGGGGTTTCAGCAAATGCCTCAACAAAGCGCCGTACTTTTTCGTCCCCATCGCCACCCATGGCTAGAGGTTTTTGGTGCACCACACCTGGTGTGGCACCACCTGATCCCAAACGCCTTTCAAACATTGATTAGGGTTGGACCAGCCCCAGAACAATTTCGCAGCTGCACTGCCCAGCACTTGCACAGCCCAGGCTGGGTGGCACCTTGGACGTAGAACTGAGCCTGGCATGCTGGGCATGAACGGGTGGCATTAGACGAAAGGGTTCTTGGACTTAGTGAAGTTACTTGGACAAAGGTCGTTTCCATAAAAGAGCGTTATTTTTTTGGGATCAACAAACGGCACCCCCTGGTTCCATGGGCAACTTGAGCACCAGAATCCGCAAAAGGAATCTTCAATGAGACCCAGCATGAAATCATGCCAGGGGCACCATGCCAGTTGATGCACAATCCAACTGCGACACCTTGCGCAAAGGTTTGACCGGAGTTTTTTTTCGAATGTGAAATCGCCATGTTGAGATATATGCTTTCAACCCTTTTCCTGTTTCAGTTTGCCCAGCATTGAGGCATCAACAAGTAGAAAACGAGTTTACACCCGTGAGCCTTGTGGCGATACCGCTATGGATTTTCCCATCGCAGAGCGCAACGTCAAAAAACGATGCTGATTCAACCTATCGATTTTTCAAGTTTCAAAAGTCTTTGTGAAGCAAGGAGTTTGTTTTCATGTTTGATTTGCATGTTATCGTTATCATGTTTGTTTTGCGTGTTTGGTTTTCATGTTTGTTTTCACCAAGTTGTCATCTGAAAACGTAGAAAGGGAAAATCCAAATACCAGTGGCACCAAATCGCCTTTCCCCAAAAGGCTGCTGCATTTGACACAGAGGCCGGCCATGGGTTGCAAAAACAGTGGCCGCAGGTCCAAAGACTCCCAAAACATGGTCAAATGTTTGAAATTTCATTTTGGAGTGTCATTTTTTGAATATGCCAAGAGCATCCAGTCCATGCATGTGGCGCACAGAAAGCCAAACCACAGGGATTTAGTAATATATATCTATATATATATACACATATAGCTACATATTCACGGTATGTGCCATATAGACCTACCACCAAACCACAAATATATATATATATATATATATATAAACGGCACATACCGTTTTTTTTTTGGCTCGAGCCCGCCAAGTGAATGTGAAAACATCACAAGTTTATTTTCACAATCCGGCTTCGGATTTTCACGTTTTCACGTTTTCACGTTTTCACGTTTTTCACCCTGTGTGAATTTCACATGTTTCACGCTTGCAGTTTGCAGATTCAAGCTGTGCTCCGCGTTTTCACACGGGGCTGTCTGCTTTTCACATTATCCTATGTTTTCACGAAACGTTTTTGTATTTTCACGGTGCCACTTGATTTCCACGGCCAAACCGCTTTTTGGAGGCCATATGGGCCATTCGGCCTCCGGCTTCCCTTTTTGAGATCAATGAGTCACCTAGGTTTAACCTAGTAATTCGTTTAAGTAAAGTGGAACAGTTGGCCTTTCCGTTCTGCACCATTTTTTGAGTGTCCCGCTGCTCCTGCGGTCCCCTGTGAAACCTGTGGAATGCTTTTCTGCTGAGTGAAGCCATGCCGAACTTCTGAAACTCTTGTTTACAATTGAACTGCAGCTTCAGCGTTTCAGATGCAACATGACATGGGAGACAACAGGCAACAGGCATGTCCTCTTCCTGCAGGTGTGGTCTCTTTGGTATTTGGTGAGGTGAAACATATTGTGCACCTAATTCGCTTGAACTTGAAAGCCGTTTATGCCCTTGTGGCTGACTGGAACACGGGCCTGTTGTGGCACAATCGCACGAATAGTAGGTATAGGAACTGAGTCCTGCGTGTGAATTTTCATCGTTTTACTTGAGCTATGTTTCCGTGGACTCCTCCTCCGACGTCTTGGCCCGCTCCACCGCAGCCTCCGACTGCTTCTTCGACGTGGCCACAATCAACGCCGAGCGCACATTTATTTGGACATCCTTCGCCATTGCATCCTACATGGTCCTCGTCCTCTTCGATCATGCCGCCTGCCTCAGCCACACCATCTTTGTCATTCGCATCATTGTCCACAGCTCCTCATGCGGTACCACCTCCCCACCTCGTGCCTACAATGACTACACCCATGGTTCCTGAAACCACCATGGTGCACACCGCTCCACCGGCTTTCGCTACTCCCACGGCACCCACCGCTCCAACTACATGGCATCCGGCTCCGGCTCCATCGACACCATTGCAGAGCTCTCCGTACCCACCTCGCACCCTTCACCCTCCACCATTGACTGAAGCATCTACGTTTCCTCCTGATGAACCTCAACAACCTGCAGTCAAGGCCGCCCCAAAACTTCGCTCTGACAAGAAACCTGACAAACCACGCCGTTCAGCTCCAAAAGCCTCACCTCCTGCTACACCACCGGCACCAACGACAACACCGTCTCCGCCCATCTCACCAGAACTTGCAGCGTTGGGCTCCACCACACAACAACTGGCTGAATCGGTTCGTCTTATCCATGCTCAACAACAGATGATCCTGGACTCCCAACGCGCTCAAGAACAACGTCAACAACTTCTTCACCACGATGTACCTACAACTGGCCCCACACCGCCCACACCATCACCTACATCGGCACTACCCACAACCATGCCTCCACCTGCACCGAAAGCGCGACCCACTGAACCTGAAGCTCCGGACCATCGTATCGTTTCTGTTCCAGCTGCTCCTCTTCCTCACCATCCACACGCTCCAACATCGCCATCACGCCGACCACGATCCAGGACTCGAAGATCACGCTCCCGCCGACCTTCCACACAACCGCATCATCGTCGACATTCCCCTCCCCGTGCTGTTCGACCTCGCTCTCCCCTTCCTCGATTTCGGTCTTCGACAAAACACGACAAGGACCGCCGAACACCTTCTCCATACAGAAGAAGATCACCACCCAGACGACGCTCTCCAGCGGTTCCTCGACGTCATCGATCTCACCCCAGACCACGCTCCAGAACGCCTCGTCGTCATTCCAGAGGCCGCGAAGTCGTATTACGACCAGCTACACGTCCATCCAATCCAGCCTTCATCCCCACACCGGATGCTGATGACACCTGGGGTGAATGGAACAACAGTCACTACCCCGACGACCACCATCACAGCACCGCTCGACCCAACTCTCCCGCCGGACCACCACCACCTGAACCATCCACCAACCCACCGTCACACCCAGCAGCACCACTTGGAGCCGTTGCCTTTCGTGTCCCTGACGGTGACAGCGAAAACTCAGATGCAGCCGAAGCATTTTCCATCTCAAATTTTGACAAGAATGACATCGAACTCAGCGAACTGGTTGAGGCGGCCAATGATCCACTTCGGGTACGATGCCTGACCGAGCTCGACCCAAACTATACAGTACCCCTCCGCACATCATTGAACCAATCGAACAAGCTCCTCTTCAATCACTTCGTTGACGAGATGTTCAATCAGTTGGCTCAACCATATCGCACCATCAACAACCAACTCATTTTCATCAAAGTAAGTCAAGCCACCGTCAAGAATATTGCCAGGGCCTTTGCACAATCCAGATTACTTGACATCGAGTTGGCAAAGCAAACCAAAGCATTCTATATCGAGCCAGAGAACCTGCTGACCATCACGGTTCCAACGGGGTTGCCCAAGAAACCGATCTATCGTGGCGAACACGCGGGCACCTACCTGATCTACC
>Ga0126342_10008768_pt1 | contig 18113 bp, 23 predicted proteins | sample Cyp1metagenome_FD_92528 | JGI IMG/M metagenome (GOLD analysis project Ga0126342, IMG submission 92528) | Coral microbial communities from Lord Howe Island, Old Settlement Bay, Australia - Cyphastrea 1 metagenome | ecosystem: Host-associated > Invertebrates > Cnidaria > Coral ... | reverse complement strand
GAAAGAACGATGAAGCCAGTTTGGCTCAGACTTGAGCCAAAATGGATTCATCAGCTTACATACTCACCCTAATGATAATGCACACCCAGTGCCTGCCAAACACGATGCATACATATATATATACTATATATATTATATATATACTATATATATATATATTATATATATATACTATATATATATATTATATATACTATATATATATACATATTATATATATATCACAGTATTATGTACACCTAAATAATCAGCAATGATTGATCTCCAAACGTTCCAGCTTGAAAAACAACACTCTGCAACACTTAAATTGAACACTGAAAGTCGAACCAGTCGGAAAAACACTAGGGTTCCTAAGCCGCCAAGTATCATACTTGCCAGCTGGACAGTGCAGCTTTTCGAGGGCGAGCAATCCGCATTGGCCAGCTTTTGACCCCAACGTTCCTCAGCGGCTGACCACGTGCCATCAAAGTGCGTTATATGAAGTTATATGTTGCAACATCAACGGTAACGTACAGCTGGAAATCCACAGCCCACGAAATGCAAAAATGACTTCTCTGTTCTCGTTACTCGTTCATGTATCCGGAAATTTATTGGAAATCAGGATCATCCCATTACTCCCGTGGTTGCCATCCTGCGGCCGAGAATCTTCCACGATGGGCAAATAGGCGCGGACATAAGCAGCGATGGCATCTCTGGTCTGTGGCATCTTCAGAAAGCGGCCCAGGGTGCTGTAGGTCGACTTGGGAGCCACCTGACCTCAAGGTCAAACACCTGCTGCACTGCTGCACCCTGCTGGACCCTGTGCTGTGGATGTGTTGCGGCCCAGTGGCTGACAGTACCATAAGTGAAGAAGTTGCTTTGAACCTGGGAAACGTGAAAACTGTGCACCATGTGTTTCCAAAAAAAAGCACCGAGCCTCAAAAAGTACCCACCGGTGGATGTGCTGTGGACTAGAAGAGAGGTATCAGTCGCCCCGCATCGTGGTAAAAATACACTTCAAAAAGGACGAAACTCCAATGGCAAATGCTCCAATAACTATGGCTGTTTCTTGCATGCCTTCACAAACTCCTTGGCGTACGCATAGTCCACCATCCACTTCAAGGTGGTGTTCATGAGAACCTGGTGAGGCTATTCCGCAACTGTTCAATGGTGAAATCACCAGGATGTCCTGCCTGGTGCACCCAAATGGACACATCCTCCATGACGTTCAGTTCGCCAGCTTCAGCCCTCTCCTTCAGGGAATTGGTCATGTTTCTTGGGTTTTACATGGGTTTTCCGTGGCTTCACACCATCCAAATGTAGGACCTTTCCTGTTGATTCTCGCTATTCATGGTCTTGAAATCCAATCAGTTTCAGCGCATCCAATGATAGAAACCAGTACTTTGGCACTATGACCCGTTGCACCAAAATCACCAAATGCCCCTATATAATACTATACTATATATCTATACTATATACATAACCATGTCATACCACGTCAAGCATTCCACTCATCCACGGTCACCCAGTCAGCATCAGAAATTCCCTGACCCGGGAGCCCTCCTTGAAAAACTGCCGGAGCCCAGCTCGAATCCAACCTGCGTTTTTCGCAGCTTGGAAGGCGATGGGGCAACAAATCCAAGGTTGCTGATTGACCTGAAAATAATTCCATAAAGTATGCTATCACTGCTATCACCAACCAGAAATTGAACACTGATCTACATTTCCCCAAGCGTGCCTCTGTCCGTAGGGGCTGCAAATGCTTCCTCCACGAACTTGCGAACCGCGGAACGCCTTAAGGACTGAAGTCAACCCCACAGAAGAATCAGAAGTTTCCCCAACCGATCTTCACCTCCAGGGCTCTTCGCCATTCAGCTAAGCCAGTGGACTGCTGCTCAGTGATACCCATGCCAATAGACATGGGCCATATCTCCACACCACTCCAGTAGTATGGATTGTTCACCTGAAGATGCAAAAGCCTGAGAATAAAAATAGAATAATGTCATGGGATATACTGGGAAATAATAGCAACATAGCGGAGACAAGTAGAATCTTTGAATGTTAGTAAAGCAATAATCAACCACCTGCATTTTGATGGTTTATAGCCCCAGTTATGATATTTATGGTAAATTGGGTGTAGTGTACTAGTAGTTTACTAACATGAATGGGATAGAATGGGAAACTCTGCTGACTCTTTTGATATCATGCCATCATGTCACACTACACATCTCGCAACCAAGCAGCGGCACCACCAAGTTCATTCCCTCGCCACCACTCACCCGAAAAGAACTTCTCTGGCATCCGGTGACCCTGCAGGGTACAATATCTGAATGATCCGCTCGTTACTCAAAGGTTGATCCTCTCCAAAGATGGAAAACAAAATGATGAATAATCTCAACTGTTGGATGAATATGATGAATAAACCCTGCTTGACTGATGGCAAAGATTCACCCCCTCCAAAAGTGATCATCTGCTACTACAATGGTACATGGATCCAGGGTTGACAGTAGATCTGAAAGCATCAATTGCTTGGGCACTTGGCTCACACCGCAGCCTCCGAGACAATCAGCTGGTAGTCATAGGAACTTGTAGGGAGCCCTGCTGCGACCAAAATGAATCTTCCAAGAAATTCTAGAAATTCGACAACTTCCAGACCACCAGCCCCAAACACATAGCCCAAAACCTGCCTGTGAGGTTGATGTAGCTGGGAAGACTCCAACTTGACATCACCAAATAGCCGAAGGGGACATTGTTTGCCCCCAGCGGCAACCTGGGGCTGGGGCACCCGGGGCACCCGGGGCACCCTAAAATATCCTCTGTGGCTCTTCTCAGCTCCTGCCTTGCCAAGCACTTGTGGAAGTCTTCGCGGCAGGTGTTGGGCCAAACCCAGAATTTCATGGTACAAAGGACCTCAGCTGCTCAGTGGCTCCACAGGTGGACAGGGTTTCCACGCGTCCACGTGTTGCCATGGCAATCTGGCACATCAAACATCGTGAATTTCTACCCTCCAAAAACATGCGGTGTGTGGTGAAAATCTTGCAGGACCTCTCCTCAGAGTGAATCAAGACACTCTCCAGAAGCCACAGCTGAACATTCCAGGGATGAATACCACGATGGTCAGCAGCCTCGAGTGCCGAGAAAGTCAAATTGCTCAAGACATCTCGAGACTCTTCGTCACTCGGAGCTTGTGGAAGCTGGTAGATCTTGCTGAGTGGCACAGGAAGCAGTGCCAGGTAAAGTACGATGCTGAAAATGCAGCATATTCTCCACCACCTCAGTGTTTCACATTGCATCATCCCAAAAACACCGAGTCCGCATTAAAAGCAACCGGAGAGAAGGAAAAAAAACTGCTCCAAATGGGAAAGTTGCTTAGCCAAAAGAACTGTTGGCCATTTCAACTGAGGCACTTTGCAGCACTTCTGCTTGGCTCTTTGGTGGCTTCAATTTCACCGTCCTGTCACCGAGATCCAGCCACATTTGGCTGAAAAGGTACCTACAAATGATTGTTTTGTCTAGGAATCTAGAGGTACAAAGTACTACAGCACCTCATTTCGGGGATACAAAACTGGAGCCATACCCAGATCAACCACATAGGCAGCTGAGTCCTGAGAGACGTTGAGGAGTGTATAAGAAGCACCATGTCGAGTGGCCATGTATGTTTTTCAAGCGGCAATTTGACCGTCCCAATGACTTTGAGCACTTCAACCAACTGAGATGCATTTCTATGTGCTTTGTAGAAGGCTAGAATCCACTGTCCGATTCACTGCAGGTGGATACTTCCAAGTGGGATCCTCGGCATCCTGTAGATGTGACGCTGGAGCCAAATGTAGCAGAGCTGAGCCAGCGACACAAACAGCTCAAGCATACGTCATATGTTGCTCTCCAGTTTTCTTCGGACTAAAATACTCTTAAAAAAACAAGAAATGACTAGACGATCAAGCAAAATAAAGGACCTCAAGATCTCAAGAAACAGGAAGACTCATATTTCTGGGAAGACTCTATATTTCTGCCAACAACTAAACTAACACCTAAATATATATCCATTATATCCAAAATTCTTTTGAAAAAACCTTGCCATGCCCATGGTTTGCTCCTCCGGCTTTCCGCGCAGCACAATCAAACGGCTGCGGTATCGCTTGTTCAGCTGCCTGGTGCATCGAAGCTGAATGACTTCTGCCAGGGCCATAATTGCTGCCATGTTTCACTATGTTTCGATGCAAATCATCTTGCAAACAGGTGACTTGTCCAAATCCTTCAAACAGTCCAGAAGGAAGTTGTAACCTGGTTGTTCAAGGCAAAGGGTAAGAAGGAATTCAGCCTTGGCCATTCTGTTTCCAAGGAACGATTAATGCCAACGTATTTCGGTCCAAAATGCGGATCGATCACGAAAATTGGGCCTTGGCATCTGGGCTTTTTCAAGAGCATCTCAGGCGAACTGCGTGAGAATCAAGGGACCCGCACCTGGCCTAACGGTGCCGTGTGACTTGGGCCGCTGCAGACATGTTTCACACCAGCTTTGGAAGCCTGGAAATTGCACAGGAAAAAAGGATAAAAAAGGCTCAGTTGCCACTGAAACCAGCCGCACCTCCACCAGTGCAGCATTGTCAGAGAGTCGCAGTCCTTTTCGAAACCTCATCTTCCAAGTCCAAGCCTTCTAGCCTTCCAGCCTTCCTCTCTTTGGAAAATAAAATGGAATATCCTTGATTAGCCATGTGACCAAACGATCGCACTGCCATCCGGCGCAGAGCTTCCGGATGACTTCATGATAGCGCACGCCCTTTGGACAAAAGAAGCGGATATGTTCACCCTTCAAAGCGTGACAATTAGAGATAGTCTTAAGATGTCTTAAGAATCAAGCTGCATGGGCTTCTAGAGTGGCACTGCTTGGAGCCAAACCCATGCCAGGCAAAGAATTTCGGAGTCTGAAAAATGAGTGGTTTTGCAATGATTGCAATGTGGTAAACCATGCACTAAACCCACTCATAGATCTTGTGGTTCTTAGTCTTAGTTCAAGGTTTACCACATCGTGTCTCCAGCGATCTTTTTCCGCACCCTTGGTCTGACATCCGAGAGCTACTCGAGCTCCTTGATGATGGGTCGCTTCCTTAGAGTGGATGGGCTGGTGCCACTCCAGAAGATCACTTTTCATCAAAAAACAGGAAAAGGATTGGTCCAAAATAAGTGCACACCCCAAAAATCCCCGAACAGGTTTCATCATCATTTTCCCCAGTGGTACCATTGGTTTCAGGGCCTCAAAATTGGGCCACATCGCCAGGATGCTTCATGGGCACGTGGTCCATGGTGCCAGGCTTGGAGTGCTTTCGGCGATTCGTCTCTTTTCGTTGCCGGGCCTACGGAGCAACTGTGGAAGCCGCTTTGGAAAACAGATTGGTAAAACATGGCAATGGATCAATCCATGAAAATCCAGCTTCTGTAGATGTTCTTTTCGAGTTGCTAGAAGGTGATGGCTAAAGGGTACATGGAACGTTCGGGTCGATCTAAGCACAGGTGCAGCACAGCTGTGCGGGCCTCTCTCATGATGCGCCGCTTATGGCCGATCGTTTTGATCTCAGGTCAACGTAGAGCACTGTTGCAGCTTGCAATTCATGTGGGATGCACAAGCATAAGCCATCCCAGCCATCCCCAATTTCACCACAAGTTGCTACAGCCATTCAAACCATCCCCAGTTGGTGCTCTCTGCCCTCTGGTGCTGGCAGCTGTTTTTGCACCAATTGTTTTTTCTATGTTTTGCGACTCTCTTCAACACGACTGACTCAGTTGACATCTGAGAAAGCCACCATCTTGGGCACATGCCTAGATCGCGGCTATCACAAGACTTCAGCAGATTACGGATTGAAAACCATCACAGGCATGTGCTGTTACGTGTAAGCTGTGCATTGTTTTTTGGTCACTTTGGAACAGGCTGCTGTCTCTAAACCCCATCAGTTGAGCTGCCGATATCGCTGGATCCGCGCGATTTCTGGCATCCGCTGAAACTTTTTCTTCAGAGCTTCTCGATAAGCCTGTTGCAGGGGCTGTGGGGGCTGTGGGGGCTGTGGGGGCTGTGGTGAAGCCAAAAATAACACGAAGTGATGAAAGAAACAGGTCAGAAGCGCTGCTGCCCTGGTCTCCCGCGGCGTTGCCACACCCAGCTTTTGGTCAGCTTTCGCCTCACGGTGATGTCACGGCGATACATCGCAGAAGTAAAGATACGACTCGCCACATTGCCGATTCTCAGAGGGATCCAGAGCATCAAAGCACTTTGAGGCACCTTCCAAACACGAATGTTTGTGTCTTCCGAGCCAGAGAGAACAAATCTTCCATCCGGTGTGTAGTGGCAGCATAGCACTCGCCTTGATGCGCGGCTGCAGCTGGTTCTGATGACAGCCCGGAGTCGTGCCCCCCGTTTGCTGCCACGTTACTGCATACGCTTGCCATGGTACACCTGCACGATATGCGCAGTGCAAGGATGCAACAGAGTACTCTGGAAATGCATTACCGACCAAAACAAGTTGGTTTTAATAAGTTTAAAGTAACTTCATTGTTTTTATGTTTCTTAATGACCATATGAATTGGGAGTCCATCACCCATACTTGGGAAGGAAACAACTACTCTAGTGGCGAATGTGACATTTTTCTTCATGAGGGCGCCTCTTTTGAGCGCTGATGGCCAACATCCCACAATCGGATTGTGTTGTCATAGCTGGCAGACACGAACTCTTGACCTTGAGATGTTGCCAAAAGTCATGAAAAGCGCCTAAAGTGCACCCCCGGAAGCATTTCCATGAAAGAATGTCTCTTGGATCCAAAGATAGAACAAAATTCCTCGCCAAGGTTCCATTTGGTGCATAGTCCACATCCAGAACCGCCATGACGTGATCCCAATGTCTGTAGGTGGCAGCCGACAATTTTCGCATGTCAAAGGTATACAAGCCTCGGACAGGCAGCGATGGCAATTCTTCAGCTTGGCAGTTGCTGACAAGTCGCTGCAGTCCTCATTGGCCACGGTGAAATTCCTCAGGTCGCTGGGGATGACCATCATCATCCCAATCATCCCATTTTGATGTTTGAAACTAACATCAATAACATCATCATCTAACATCATCAATAACATCCATAAAACATCCATAACCAATTTGTTGTTAATCCACCGAAATCGCCCAGTTTCATTGGCCGCATGGGATTCCAGCAGATTCCATTTGACCGCAGCTTCAGGATGACCTCACGGGGAAAAACTTTCCGGTCGTTTTTTGTCGAAGCACATGACCCTCCCGGATGCATAGGACGGTATTACTATAGAAATGTATATTGTATTACGGTATTACCAATAAAATAGAAATAAATAGGATATGTTTTGTATAGGATTATATATAATTATATAGGATCTACAAGATCGGAATCGCTACGAGCGCAACCAGTACCATCCATGACTGACAGGCAATTTTACGTACCAGCCTTTCGGATAGGAGCATTTCCGCGCAAATCCTTTGAGAAAGCAGGGCTACCACTCCAATCACGATGCGCCAGAGGGCTACCACTCATAGCTGAGGCTGAAACATATAGACCAACTGATCTGTCAACTGCAGTGGATGCCAGCAGTGCTGTCTCTGCAGGATTGAAGCGGGACTTAGCCAGTGCTGTCAGCAGTGCTCAAGTCTAAAGTATTCTAAAGTGATGAAAAACGGCCATGTTCCTCAGCCCGGAACAGTGATCACGCGCTCACAGCCCCATTCAAAGGAGCTTAGAGGTGCTGATCGGTTGTAATCCCACACATCCACCTGAGATCCGCGTAGATGGCGTAGATCTGCTGAGAGCTGAAGAATCATGGCTCGCCATGGCTCCCACTGCTGCCACCAAGTTGCGGTGTCACCAACTGTCACAAACATCGGCTTGTGCCAATGGTGATCAATTGCCTGTAGTGATTCCAGAGCAAAGGGAGTCAGCATGGGCAAAATCCAAGGCGCCAACTCCAGGAATGTAGGCCATATGATAGGACGCCTGATCAAGTTTTGGGCAGACTAGTCACATTATATCCTTGAGCATCCGAACATATCCTAACAATATCATTTCATATTGATTTGCAGTGATGTGTTTGGTCTCCCTCCAGTACCCTGCCTGTGGCTCTTCAGAGATCTGACAAGCTTTTGGTTGAATGCGCCACATTTTGGCAGCCTGCAAGTGTCCACACAGTGAGGATGTAGCTCCAAACTCGAGAACCGATGGACCCACAGAATTGGTCAAGAATTGATCCGTCTAAAAACCAGTCAATTTGGAGGGTGCATTTTTTTTCCGAGCCATACAATCACATACAGTGCATCAACGGAGAGCCTTGTCGTCGCCACAGGAGAAAGCTCTTGTGCCATCAGGGCTGACGGTCACTCCACGTACAAAGCCCTGCGCGAATCAGAATCCCTATTGGTGTCCTGCGGGATAGGCCCTCGGCATACTGCCATTAAGGAAACCTTCCTCCGGAATGCGTAACTTCTCAGCGTCAAGCTTGGCCTCATGGGCTTTCTCCACTCCACTTCCATAGCAAAGATGCTGCCTGGGGTCACATCGCTTCAAACACAAATCATCAAAGATATCAGCCAGTTGAGATGTTCCATGGCATTCACATGGCATTCACCACATTAATTTGGCATCTGACATGTTCCATAGTCGCAACTCACCGTTGCAACTTCCTGACCTCGTGGCGTAGAGCTGAAGAAACTGAGGGCTCTAAACGGATGTCGTCTGAGCTGTGGACAACAAAGGTGCAGCTGTTGTTCTCGCAATGGCCATGCACTTGATGGAGTCAGTGTGACCCTCCAGTGCCTGAACTCGAAATTCAACTGAAGCTGTTCTCGTCATCAACAAAAATCACGTACCTTGACCAGAGGCTTTGCAAAGATTTTCTCCATCTTCACGGCCTAGCTCAAGCTGGCCCGGGCTGGAAGGCTCTTTATGATCAGGGTTCTGATCGGATGACCCACCACATTTATGAAGCTGAGCTTCGAGAGGAAAAGTTGCCAGTCAATTCCCAGTCATTCAAGGAAAGCTTCGACGGAAAAGAATTACAAAAAAAACCTGTGTTTCAAAGGTCCAAACCTCGGCTTCCTTTCAATTCTCGCTTGAACCAACCCAATGATCAACTCGCATGTCTGAGTTTTGTCCCTAACCAAGCCACCTTGAGGGCACGCTGATACTCTCGGGCACGTTCAAAGGGATGCAAGTCAGGATCTGCATTTCGGAATTGTCTTGTGATGTCACCTGAAGTGGCTCCCAGGTAGTCCTGCACCCGTGCAAGATCAGGATTGAACCAATAAATCAAGCGGATTTGATTCAGCAACCGAAGAGTTAAAGTGTCATTTGTAGCCCAACATAATGGGAAAAATCCCTTCGTTTTATAGGAAATTCATCTATGAAAGTATTTCCATGGGAAATTCTCGCTGGATTGCATGACCACAGGGTACATCCGTCCTGTTCACTGCGCTGTAGAACCTGCGTGTCATTTTAAAAGGCATGGCATCCCGTAAATCTGCCAAGATCATAACTGGACATCAGCAGGTTGCACCTTGATCTTCATGCCGAAAATGGTACGGTTATGGCACCTTTGGCTTCCAGCAAAGCATCACTCTGTAGCCTGCTATCCTTCAACAATCTGAGTCACATGCTAAATGGCAACCCACGGTCATTGGGGCAGAAGTAAGCTGGGACAATGTCTGTGGAACTTTAGTGTTTACGCTGTTTACGCTTTTTTGCCGCAACAAGCTGACAATGCAAACCGTGATTTGTCCTGGGGCCCAGGGGCTCTGGGGTTGCCTTAATGCTATAGCTCAACCCTTTTGCATTCTGGGATGTTGGCTGGATCTCAACTTGCCTAACAAAAGATGTTGAAGCTTGGTGTGTTCGCTCGATGAGCCACATTTCGCTGTTTCATGAGAATTTTGGTGACGCTTGATAAAGTCAGGCTGAGGAGCAGCGAAGTTAGACAAGCGTTTCAAGAAGCAATGGGCGATTGAATCAGATTCACACCTGATCTCAAGATGAAACACAAGTCATGGCAGCTATGGGACAAACCCATTGCCTCAGCTCTGTAAGGTGTTCAATAAGGTGTTCCTTCCGCAAGCCATAGGCATCCAACAGCTTGACCGTGTGCTTCACGGCCTGCAAAGGAAAATCCCCCAGGCACCCTTTCGGCATCAGAACATCTGCAGCCAGCCTCTGCTGGTGCATCATTCTTCGGGAAAAGCAGCGGCCGGATGAGCTTCTGCACAGCTGGATGTTATGAGGTGCCCAAACATGGGATGCTTGAAAAAATGCTAAACCCAACAATAAACAATCCACAAAATCATACAAGGGTCCTACAAACCATCCCCAAATGGTAGGTAATGGTAGGTTCATTATTGGGTTTCCCACATTACTCGCTTTACTCCAACAAAAATGACCTTCTTCGGAGTTCTTCAGCCGTCCTCATACAGTAGATCTGCATATGGGGAAGTCGTCAGGGATGAGCGACTGAGCAGAGGCAGAAAGCTGGAACTTGGAAACATCGTTACAATGTCAGAAAATACATGGGTCATTAAATGTCCCCATGGGTCACATCACCCAACCATGAATGGTATATGGTCTATAAGATGATGTCCAATATACCCAAAATGGGACAGGCAAACCAACCCCTGAAATACCAACCAAACAAACACAAAATCCCGCAAGGTGAAAGAATCAGCGAAATTTCCAAGCTTGCTCCAGCCGCGAGCCTTGCTGTCGAAGACAATCTCAAATGTGTCTGCAGTTCTGTTGCAAGCCGCCGCATCCTGCACAAATGTCATCAAAGCTGAGTCTTTTGTCATAGCTCCAGGATCCTCCAGGTAGCTTTTTTTGTGATATGCGACATGTAAAAATTGGGGCTTGACCCACAAATGACTACCCTCTGGTAAACTAACATAGCTATGGAAAATCACCATTTTTAATGGGAAAATCAACTATAAATGACCATTTTCAATAGCTATTTTGACATAACCAGAGGGTAGTCATCTTTTTCATCTTGGTCCAATGATTTCGACCCATCCGGACTGTGGGCAGATCGCAACACGCAACACGCTTTTTGCCACGGATCGAAGTTGGGCTCAGAAGGACCCGTAGACAGCTTGCGACTGAGGAGAACCTGTCGTACCCAGACTATCGACTCAAAAAATAGGGTACCAATATGTACCAATCAATTCTGGTGGGTAGATAATTCTGAGCCATGCAAAAGTTTTAAGGCATCTGATTCCGAAGCCTGCCTTGCGTCATCACAGTCGCATCCAAGGCTGCCTTTTCTTGCCTCAGCTTCACTGCGGGTGAATTCAGAGCCCACGTAAGTACAATGCGAAATGCATCCTCCCAAAGGCTTCAAGTCAGCAATCATGGAACTACTTTTTGGAGGAACAAGTCAAGCTTCGGCAAATGTCTAGCAAGTCTCGTCAAGGAATGGGACAAAGTAAAGCAAACAAAAAACGAGAAGCAAATGAAGTAAAATAGATAAAAATAGCTTTGTCTGATAAAAAAGGGTATCCCTAACCCCACTGGTTAACCATCATTTTCCATTCCAATATCGATTTTGGGAAGATGTTCATCCATTTTCTGACACCCCTTTATAGACTCGATGACATCCAATGGATGAGTCGCCATGAGGCGTCTGATCCGCCAGGTCACAAATACGCACTTTGCATCAAAGAAATGCTTCGGCGTTTGGCCGCTGCCTCAGAATCAGGCTGCCATGCTACAGCATGCTGCAGCTAGGGTTGAATACGGATGAAAGCGGATGAATGCGGGATAATCATCTTCCATCACTAGGGATTCCTCAAAAAGGACATCTGGCAAAAATCAGATAAGTACCCCCTTGCACTGTTGCATTCTCATGTTTTTGCGAGCAAGATGCATCATTGGAGACACTCCATGCCGCAAACAGGAATCCCGCAATCATAGCAAGGAAAACCTTGCAGCAGAACTGCTGTTTACTCTCCCTGCAGTGAACAACGATGCAGTGAAACCATTGGCACCACTGAGGACTCCGCCGTGCAGGCGACAAATACCTGCAAAAGATTACACCATCGATCTATTTTTTCACAACACGAAGATTGCCATCAATGAAACGCACCGTTGGAACTCCTGCCTCTCTTGGAAGGTCAGGTGCTGTTCGGAAACCAGCAGTCTCCACAGCACCAGAGCCCGTTCGAATGATGTCAATGAAATACCAGCCTCAGCTGAGGGGCTCCTTGGCAACAGAATTCTCCCTGTTTCATTCTGGGCAACGCCTTTTCTAGGTTAGGATACACTCATCCAAACCGGAAAACTGCGCCTTCCCCTCCACTGTTCTCCACCACTCACCCTTCCAAGCAGCTGCCAAGCGCGAAGAAGGTCAGGACTTTCACTAAGCCGCTCCAGCTTCGAAGGTCTTTGCTGAGATTCACCGGGGAAGATCCGGTGATGAGAACCTCTGTGATCCAAAAGACCGTCAAGCTGCCCAGCAAAGCCAGCTTTAACCAACCAGACAACACGAGGCCTAGGTAGAAACGGTCTGCACCCACAACTCCCAGGAAGGTCGCCAGAAAGTAGGCCACCACTTGGGACTTTCGACGCGTTCGACATTCCGGATCAGCCCAGTCCGCATCACATTTGCAGAATGGGGTTGGATTCACATCAGATGTCTTCTCCCATGCATGGCAACCACCATGTCCACTACACTGAAGGGTTGGCGACAAGCCTGGCAGCGAACAGGAGTTCAACACAGCCTCTTTGGAAGAGGCACCCGGAGGGACGAACTGGAACCGCACCAGATAGTCATCCGCCTGCCTCCAGTTCCCCAGTGAATGGACCATGGCTCCATCACAGCCTTGCAGCATCAGTGAGAGGCCCACGAAAGCGGCGGCCAGAAAGAAATGGCGCAACCGGCGAGTCGCAAATCCAAAGCCAAAGAAGTCGCCTCCAAAGGCCAGGAAGGAGGTGATCAGGACCAGCAAACTAGGGGAACTGGAACGGTATGCGCTTCCAGTGCAAAAGGTGGATGGTCCGTCATGGGGCTCGTATCCTGAAGTTGCCAAGACGGTCGTCTTGGACATATGCTTTTGGTGGTCGAAAACACATTGCACGGACTCATCACAGCACTCCACAGAGCACGCCTTGATGTAGTTCTGGCAGCTGCTCTTGCATGGTCGGATGTACTCCATCAAACGGCCTCGACCACACCCTGCCTCTGCTCTTGGGAAGTATGTGTAGCACACCATCTTCCAGATGGTCTTGATGCACTCATCATCTGAGTCATGTGGATTTGGGTATTCCCATGCATCCTTACCAAGGCCATTCAAGTGTGTGAAATATGCTGTCGTGGCAGCACGGTCTTGCTTTCGCACAAGCGCTTGAACGCTTTTCTCATCTTGGTTTTGAGGCTCAGGTACAGCTATATCCTGGTTGGCACTTGAGACACCCTTGCAAAATCTTTACTCATTGGGGATTGTCATCCCGAAGTATCCCAAAGATGCTTGAAAATAAGAAACATGGGCCGATCTGAAACTGGGATACTCCTAAATCCAGTAGTGCATCATAGTGTTCTCCCTAAAATGGAAAATTGGGGATGTATATCTCCCACTTTCGGACAGATCCATATACATTCCCATATCGTTGATTTATATATCCCTGCTTCTGTCCCATTATGTATGCATTCTGGTTTGTTTAGTCTTTATCCATTCAAATGAGAAAATGTGGGTTAAGGCCTTAGTAACCACAGATTTTCGTCATGATTCAGTATTCACAACTATGCATTATCCATATTTTGATTATTTTTTGGGGTTCCCAATGACTTGACCCACAACAGCCATGTCTCATAATTCACAGCACCCTTGCAGAACTCGATGGACAGTGCTGTATCCTCCATACTGGTGCAGTACCATTTCGTGGAGTTCGCTAGCCGATGTAGGTCCTCTAAGCCGGGAAAGACTGGATTGATACCTGAAGCGATCCAAGTTGTCAAGGGATCCTGAAAAATCTGAAACAAAGGCCACAAATCCACCTGAAACCCATAGAAATGCTCTACGTCACTACATCAAAATTGCCAAAGATTTGCTGAGGCACAGTTATTCTGGACACACACGGGGTTGTTGGTGAAGATCTCTGCAGCTGTGCCCATGCCCAGTCCCATCACAGCCAGGCGCTTGGCCATGGCGCCGCAATGGCGCCGCGGCGATGGCGCCTGGCACTTCAATCAGAACGGGTTGGCCCTGGAGCCAGGTGAACCCTTGAACCACAGGTTCTGCGCCGTCCACAGATCAAGTTCAGTGGGATCACATTCGCAAGCTGGAATGTACTGTCTCAATAAGAAAAACACGCAAAAGCTAGCCTGCTAGCGTAAATCAGCAGAGGTTTCTTTTCGTAAATCAGGAGAGGTTTCTTGGAAACCCATGGCTTCAGATGTCATGGCACAGCACTTCACACGCAACAGATGATCTCCTGGTTTGCGTGGAGTATTTGCCAAGGAACGCTGGAAAGCTGGGAAACCCCACAAACCTCAACGCAACGGTAACAGCCATAGCTGTCCAGCTCGTCGTGACGAGCTAAGCACCACACCCATTGGTGAGGTAGGCGGGATAAACTGCCGAAAAGAGACCCAGGTCAGGAAGCAGGCTCCACTCCTTGCAGGTTTTGTCGTTGCAGCCGATGATTGGAGCTCAGCTGAGCTGCAGCAAGTCCTGATTGTCTCGTATTCGACCACCAATCATGTCACCAACCGCCATCAAATCTGCCGAGTTTGCACACCTAAGATTTGCGGCACAAATGAATGTGTGTTTTGAGCCTCGCCCTGTTACACTAGGTACCGAGAAGCACCCTAGTCACATAAGATTCACTTAGTTGACAGATCCAAAAAAGAATATCGGATCAAGTTTCAAACGATTGTGCAAGCTGTGCTGTAAACGACATTTACTCCGCTCCCCATAAAACTGCAACCTATTCTCACAATTTCACCCGGATCCTGGAGGACAAATTGAGGCTAAGACCTGTTGAGGAGAGGGAGATCCACAGGCCTTGGTACACCGGTAGCATATGTCACCACAACCAGTTCCTGGAATGCTTAGCCCTTGACTTCTTGGATACTGCATTCAAATAGTTCTCGTGGACCATTAGACCCATGATGGAGTGGTCCACGAAAAACTGGCCGGGCAAAAATCGTGCAAAAATCGCCAGACAAAATGTGTCTCAATTTTTAATGCTGGTCGCACCATTTCAAGGCGATCTCGATAAGAAAGCCCTTGACTCAGGGAAGTATTGAGTAGCTTCTTGCCTCGGAAAAAGATTAAGCGGAAGGCGTGAGCAGGGAAGAATGGTTGAGATCTGACAAAATTTGCCCGCAATTTAAGTGGCAAGCAAGTTGACTTAGTGCAAACAAGTGGCACGCGTCAAAGGTGCTCAACATGATTTCCTGCAGAACTTCAACACCCACTGAAAGACTCAAAAGGGCTTGAGCTGGTTCTACAGCAGCAATACCATTGGAAGGCAAGGCCTGATCTTTGTTCATCTGTCGCAGTTTTTCTTTCATGTCCTGCACACTTCCCCCAGATGCAAATTGGAACGCCCCAATGAAGAACAGCAGCTGCTGACATTTTTGCAGTGTCGGTCCATGTAGTTTACGCCCTGCGTCATGCAGGTCTCGGACTTTGTAAGCATCTGCAATTGGTTCAGCACCTTGCAACAGTCACGCGACTGCAGCGACTCCATGCTGCTGACTCAGTGCAGTCTCTTAAGAACAAGTGGCGATGGTGTGTGCATTTTGATTGAAAGATTCGTGAAAGCAAACAGCATCTAACGACAGGCTCCATTTGAACTGGTCTTCTTTTTCCCCCGAAGAGCTATGTAGTTCGGCGAGTGCCTTTAGCAGTCCGAAAAAAAAGAGAGAAAACTCTTCGAATCTGCAAACCTCACGGGCCTCCAGCAAGCACAGAAAGTGCTTTTCCAAAAACCATCACTCCAAAAGATGCTTTTCCAACACTGAGGTTCCAGGGTTTGCCAGGTTCAGACACAAACATTTTATTCTCACGTGTAACTCCAGCCTTCGCCTGAGCCACTGAATTGGATGGGATACTACTGGTGTTCTTCCGATTGGGAGATCGCCATTCCCACAGGCAACTCTTATGAGAAACTCACAGCCGGTTTGGGACACAGCTGCGAGATTGCAGGTCTTCCACAAAAACGAATTCACAACGCAAGCAGCAAAGGTTGCATCTCCAAATCCATGGAACATCTAAACTGCTCTGAATCATTTCTTGGCAAATCAAATGGTATTGGGCAAAACGGATCAAAATTGTGCTATATGCCTTAAAATGGATCGTTAATTGGCTGGTGGCTCTTGATTTTTGACGAATTTGCTGCTCCAAGTCCTTCCCGCCTTGGGCGGCAGCGGTTCCTCGAATTCGGCTAAGCCGTTGAGCGTCGGGCACGGAGCCCAGTCCCTCCGTTCCACGCGGATTCAAAGCTTCGAATCGTTTGCAGCACATGGCTTCCTTGGTGGCAATGGCAAATGGCAGTGTGTCAAAACCCTGTACCCCTGTAGTTCACATCAAAATAGCTGGTAAATGGATGTTCATCCCATAAAAAATGGTATTAATAGGTATTGATCCATACCCAAATCAATGCTTCTTCCATAAAATGTTCTAAGGCTCACAAGCTGTGCATAGCTGCAATGAGTTGGTCACCGCCTGCGCAGCCCAGTCTCGCATTACCTCTTCCCTCGTGGCCGACGAGTCAAGAGCGCAGGAGGTGCTGCAGCTCCTGAGAATGTGGAGCAGTGGGCAAATTGCTTGCAGTTCTGGTGGAAAATTCACCCAAAATCAAACATCTCAGTATATGCATGTATATGTGGGATCCACCCAATGTCGACAATGTCATAAACTATCCATTTTGATCCATTTGGGGTACCTCCATTTTAGGAATGCCCCATTTCGGTGCTACAAACCATCCCCAGTCATGGGAGGTCCTCGAGACGGCACCGCAGGAGGTAACGAAGTACTTCGTCGCCTTCGGCCGCTGGGTGGCGGTGGCGGTGCCGCACTGGCCTCGGAAGGGAACATTTTAACATTGGGATCTAACAAGAAATTTGATACCCCCTAAATTTGGATGATTTGGATGGTGAATACTAAAGATGAACAGAATCTGCGGCTAAAATTGGCCTTTGAATTTGACCACAAAGAACCTTCAAGGATCTGGCAGGATGTCGCGGTGACGCAAACATGCCCTGGCATGACGTCAAGACAAGAGAAAACTGTTTGGTCTGCTGTTCGAGCCACCTGGACCTCAAAAAACTCTGACAGTCCATCGGAAAAAATATGTGATCATGTGATATAATGTGATATATTGTGATATAATTTATGATATAATGTGTATGTTAGAAACCACCAGATTTTCCGGGTTTGGGATACTTCAGCCACCAGCCTTAACTTGTTGCTTCAAGGCGGAGTCCATTGCCTGCCTCATTGTTGTCAGTAACTGTCGCTACCTGTTCACTGGAAAACCGCCACAGCATCAGCCAAGTTGCACCACCCCTCCCAGCTCCATCGGTGTGAGCTCGCCATCCGTATCCTGAAATTCAAAACCGGCAGGAAAAGGCTGAAAACGGCCGAGAACCAAGTTGAACCAAGTTGAACCAAGTTGAACCAAGTAAGCAAAAGCTGCAAAAAAAAAACATCGTCGCCTGATCCCAAATACGTAGAAGTCGCTGCGCTTCTTTGGCTGAAAGCCCACCTGAGATGCGAACCATCTGCGGAAGTTTGAATTGAAGATTGCGAACAGCGCAGATCAGCAAATAGCCAAGCCTTGAAGGCATAGCTCTCTGGCTGATAGCTTTCCATTGCCGTCCATGTCGAGAGCGTCGAAAAGGATCTGCGGAGAAATCAAGGTTCAACCAGCACCAAGTTGAAGACTTTCACAGCGGCACTGCGGCACCTTCAAATCCGCATGATCCAAGTGGTCCAACAGAGCAACAGGCCGTCTTCCACTCTGGGATTCTGCTTCCACTGCAAAGCTTCCTCTGTACAGCCTGGCAAGTTGGCAAGTGGTGGCAAGTGGTGGCAAGTGGTGGCAAGTGGTGGCAAGTGGTGGCAAGTGGTGGCAAGTGGTGGCAAGTGGTGG
>Ga0126342_10008767_pt1 | contig 18115 bp, 15 predicted proteins | sample Cyp1metagenome_FD_92528 | JGI IMG/M metagenome (GOLD analysis project Ga0126342, IMG submission 92528) | Coral microbial communities from Lord Howe Island, Old Settlement Bay, Australia - Cyphastrea 1 metagenome | ecosystem: Host-associated > Invertebrates > Cnidaria > Coral ... | reverse complement strand
CTCATCTGGCCAGCTGGCTCCGCACCCGCCGCTTTAGCGAGCCTACTTTTCGACCCTCCGGAGCCACAAATCATTGGAAAAACACAGTGTTTCGCGACTTTCCTATTTTCGCGTATCTGCATCTTCTTTCTTCTGACTCTTTCTCTTCTCTGATCTTCTCTCTTCTACAGGAATCTTTCTCTTCTCTCTGCCTCTGCCCTGCTCTGCTTTTCATCTGTCCATATTGTCGGAAGTTTGACTTCTAAACTTCCTTCGATCATATATATATATATAGAGAGAGAGAGAGTTCGTCAGTTGGGATTATGACATTCCCAACTGAATGGAACAATAAAAATTGATCCAAACCACCAACCAGTATACGTATATAACTCATGTGTATTCATTTGTTCAGTTTCTTTCGCAGTGAAAAAAAGGACGAACTGTCTTCCCATGGTCTCTGCTGAGTCGAGAAAGACTTGCGAACTTGAGACGATTTTTTTCTAGCCGCCAACAGAATCGCACAAATCTCGAACTGTAATCATGTATATATAATCCAACAATCCTTCAAATCAACCACATAAGAGTCAACGTTTCCAGACTCATTGATTTTGAGACTCGAAATTGAGGTCCAGATACAAGGGAGAAAAACACAACTCTCAAGCCAGGATTCATAAACCTCCAGATTGCATGGAGGAAACACATTTCAGTGGATTTGTTCCCCTTATTGGGGTTCCTGGTTCCTCCTCAAAACTTATCACCAGGAGTTTAGCGTTGCGCTAGGTTTCCACTTTTCCTAGAATTGATTGAAGGAAACAAATATATACATGAAAACCATTGAACACCTATACCTTTTGGTTATTTAACATAGCCATGGAAAATCGATTATAAATGGAAGTTTTACTGGGAAAATCATCTAGTCTATAAATGGACCATTTTCCATAGCTATGTTAAATAACCAGAGGGTAATATGTGTATTTGCAAGAAAAAAAACCATTGGTGTCCTCTAGATTTTCCCTTTCACTCCACTGAACTCAAGAATGTCGGAGACATGTCACTTGGACTTGTACATGGGAGGACGATCCTGCGGAGCGTTTCGAAAAAGCATTGTCTCATGGCCGAAGGCTAAATGTGCACGCAGAATCTGTACATGTCTTTTGTGCACTATTTATAGCTTATAACTGGTTGGTGGTATACCTACCCCTCTGAAAAATATGAAAGTCAATGGGAAGGATGACATCCCATATATTATGGAAAATAAAAAATGTTTGAAACCACCAACCAGATAATATTCAAACTGAATTGTTAAGCTCGACACGTAATGACGCACTTTACAAACAAAAAGGTTCATGGGTGGAATATCACCAAGCTCAAGTTGCTTCACTCGTGTTCTGGCGTCTGTTGCCATCTTCCGATCACAGATGGACAATAAGTCCTATTGTTGGTGGGTGGTTGGTGGTTAAGAAGATGTTAACATGGTGAATCTTAAATACCTACCAAAAGAATTCAAAATAGATAATTTTTAGCTGGTGAATGTACATTTTACCATTGACAACAAAAGATTAAGGTTGGCCCACTTTGAGACCTCCGGAATCACATGGCAACGGAAACCTGTTTTCATAACACTTGAGGACTTCTCCCTACATCCTTGGTTGTCCTTTGTTGTCCTTGCAGGCAGTAAACTAACAGTTCCATGTGGAAAATCCACGAAAATCGTAGACGATTTTCATAGGGAAACCATGGCTTTTCTACATCTTTTTCTTTGTTTACCCTCTGGTAATTTAACATAGCTATTGAAAATGGCCATTTATAGTGAGTTTCCCATTAAAAATGGTGATTTTCCATAGTTATGTTAATTTACCAGAGGGTACCCTCTGGCACTTTCACAGAAATTGCCCAAAGATTCACAGCTGCTGGTAGATCAAACTCCATGGGCCAATTTTCAATTTTCATGGCCATAAATGACCAGAGGCTATGATTGAAAATGTAGCCTGGTAATTTGCTACGTAGCTAGCAACCAAGCCATGGCCATAGAAATAGTTTATAAAATCCCAGCTGTAAAATGGTGATGTTCCATAGCTGTGTGGCTGTTTACCAGAGGGTAAACATGTTTAAAGACTTTAAAACCATATTCTCTGCACTAAATGCCATCAAGCGGAATATGCCCATATAATCACATATATACCGTGTATATATATATATATATAAATGCTTATACATCCCTCAATCTACGAGTATTTCTGGTTAAAATATGTTAAAATATGTTAACAGCCCAATGCTTATTGATACATCTGTCAAAAATATAATGTCAGCCTTGGAGTAATAAACCAGGTTTGATTAGTGGGCTTACCCCCAGATAGTGATAAGTTGCTACTAAAATACTAGCCCTCTTCTTAAACAGCCCAGGGGTCAACCAAAGGACATGTGACATAATCCCCATGCTATGCCCATCATACCACCATTCTTGATGGTTAAATCTCCATTTTTGATGATGAAGTCACCATGTTTGATGGTTCCAACCCCTCTGAAAAATGATGGAGTTCGTCAGTTGGGATGATTGTTCCCAATAATATGGAAAATTAAAACAAATCCAAACCACCAACCAGACCATGTTTGAGGCTTCAATTCAATTCCACTTTTTGTTGATGCAACTGTCTAATCATCCCCAATGCCGACATGGTTGCGATCATTTTCCTAGCGTGACTCACCCTAGGCCCCACGGTGCGAGACGCGCCTGAACCACCGGCTTGGGTGGAATCAGGTTGTAAATCGACTCTTGATGCATCCTGAGTTACGAGTTTGGGGGTGATAGGGATAGCCGGATAGCACTATTATCTATGCATATATATATAGACATATTTGGCAATAAATTATATATAATGTATGTGTCTCATCATTCTATCTATCATCTATAATCCAGGCGGCACGTCAAATCCAACATTCAGGACGAGAAAAACAATTCTGTGCAGGAAGCTTCACCAAACCAATCTTTGCTGTTAGGGGCTGTTTTCTGGGCTGTTTTTTTCCTCAGGCTCAAAACATATGGAGGTTTCCCACAATGGGGGTATCCCAAAATGGATGGTATAATGGGAAATCCATGGAAATCCTATTAACATGGATGATTTAGGGGTACCACCATTTTAGGAAACCACCATATAGTTTATAACTTCTTGGCAGAAGGGATACGATCACATTCATGGCGGAGCCTGAAGATTAGGTTGGTTACCATATGGTTATTTAACAGTTTGCTATGGAAAATCCCATATTTATAGATTATCAACCTGATGATTTACCTATTAAACATGGTGATTGTCCAGTTTGCACACCCTTAAATACCCAGAGGCTGCCCAAAAAAATCGAAGGCCTAACATGTCCAAGTCCAGCATGCCCCAATTCTCCCACTTGTCCCATGGCCAAGTGGCATCAACATTCTGAGCACAAACGATGCTACGACTGGTCCCAACTCTAAAGTGACATCAATCTCCAGCAGAGATTGCTTGAACCCAAGCGGAACCGTAGCAGCGGAAGATTCTTTTGAGACCCAAAGTAGTCAGGATGAACTTTGGATGAAAAAGGGAATACATGGAGTTCTCCACCATCTTTGCTGGAATGTTTTCATTCGCCCGATGGAATTTTGTATCTAGCAAGGACATTATGTAAATCTCATGAAAAAACAAAGATTGAAAAGGTCTCCAGGCGCCAGTTGCTAGCTGCTAGCTACCTCCACATACCTGATCAACCCGGGATTTTCACAAGCATCTAAATAACCCCGCCAGGTTTATATGAGCAGGATTTCTTCAAAACCAGGGGTTTATGGTTAACTTTACTGCTGTACTCAGTGCTCAGTTGGTGCTGTTTTCCTTAGTTTGGCAGAGCTTCATTCTGGGACCTGCCCTGCACTTATCGGCTTCTCAGTCAACACGTGCTGACCTTCAACAAAAATGCAGCTAAAACACTGGTGATGTCAGAGTGCAGCGTGGCATAGAAAAGCTTCTGAAATCTCAAGCAATTTGTCAAAATACAAACTGAAGCCATAACTTTGACTATCTACTTAGAAGATACTGCAAAGGTCTTATTGATCGTGACAATATCTCTTTTCTTGGAAACATGTCCTCCATTGTTGCCGCCGAACCCCCAAGTTACGCTTGCAAAATCGATTGAAATCCATTGAAATCATTGAAATCCAAACAAAAATTCATTGAACATCATTAACAACTATGTTTGTCGCGAAATCCGTTGTTCAGAGGGAAAATCCCTCCAGTTTTGCTATCTCTGAAGCCTTAAAAAAGAGAGGGCTTGCACTGCACCTTGGTGTAGCCACAGCGCGTCCGTAGAGCTTGGAGCCAATTGTCGAAGGCCACAGCCTGAGCGACACATTTTGGATGGGTTCAGGTAGCAAAACTGCGGATGTTACCTTTAAAAAAGATCGATTTTTCCATGAATTTTGATGAATAGTAATGGAATTGAATGAATTTATGAGAAGTGATATCTATTGTCCCTATAACTATAGTCACTAATAATAATCTATGGTATGTGATACCTATGGTCACTAATATAATGGTTATGTTAGTAATATAACTAGATAAATTAAAAATAAGTGATATCTATGGTCACTACATTCCCTATAACTATAGTCACTAATAACACTCACTAATCAGGAATTGATATCTTAGCTTATTAGTGATATAGTGACTATAGTAATAGTAATATTGATATAGTGAGTATCGATGACTATCAGAAAGTGGTTGATGTGGGGTTGTAGGAGTAAAGTCCAATAAGGTAAACTAACTATGGTTAATAGTCACATGGTTAGTTAATGTGAATTTTGAATATTAATGGATATTAGCCATGGTTAGATATGGCTTTGATATACAAACACAAACAATAAAGTTAAGTGAGGGATAATATAGTTTGATTATAACTATAATGATGTTATGTTAATTTAATAATATATTTGAATTTGTATTAGTGATAACTATAGATAATATAGCTAAGTTAACAATAGCTAACAAGGAATTGATATCTTAACTTATTTGTGATATACAGTAGCGGCGTTACAGTGACCATAGCTATATGATAATGATTCATAATGTGTAGTTGGCTGGCAAATCTCTGGCTAAATGGAGGTTTATAGCGGGGGAAATAATCAATACGATTAGCCATGAATACACAGAACATGGTTCTTGACTTCGTATCTATGTAGATGCGTGTCCTGTATAAAATTCCCCTAAACCAACTATGGCTTTCCTCAAAGTGGGTTTTCTTTACAAGCTTTCATAACCCCAATCAACCAGAGGTTTTCTATCCAGTAAGCTGGGTTCATAGCCAACAAAATGAAATAAATGCTCATGACAGCTACGAACCAGATGAAATAATTGCGGATAACATAGAGAATTCGTCCGCAAGAATGGAGATATAAGAGGAACTGGAATAATTATAAATATATCATCGATCATGGACAACATGGTTACCCCAGTTCTGTCTCCTCTTGTTGTTTTTTTCATCGTCCGTATTATAAGCCAGCAGGTGTTCATCCCTTAAATAGGTCAAAAGTTGACAGCACATACTATAATTGCCAGTTGCTTAAGACTGGCAGCTAGTTTTGGGATGGTCTCATTTTCACACCAACAAGCACCAATGCAGGAGAAATCAAACGTATGGGAAATACACTGTTGCAATGCGAAAGTCAAAAAAAAATGAAACTGGAGATACTCCAGCAGGTTTACAAATGCATTCATGGATGATCATGATCATGACAACCCACCCAACAGTTGGACACTCAGAGTGGTGTGTTTCACATGGTGTTTCGCCAGTTCTTGGCCCTCGGGAGGTAGTCCCAATCTTCAGATTCCCCAATGGGCTCATGGGGCCAAGTTGTTGTTCCTCTTCTTGGGATTATTAAAAAAAAGATCATGTATGAACACTGGGGATCAATTCGGATCATTATTAATTAAGATGATTAATTACCCTCTGGTAAACTGCCACATAACTATGGAAAATCACCATGTTTAATGGGAAAATCACTATCATTGACAATTTTCAATAGCTATGTTAGTTTACCAGAGGGTAAGAGCTAAACCATCCCCAATTTCTGGCTTATCATTGGGGATCCCACGATATGCATGAAGAACCTGTGCTGGCCCATCCACACATCCCATGGCCAATCAGCCAGACCTGCCAAAAATGACCAATTCGTAGCTGGTGAACGTAGACAATCCATATGATAATCCCATACCAAAAGACTAAAGATGACTAAAGGATATTAAAGGATTAGTTTCTACCCATCCAAGATTGACCGATCGATTCCTTGAAGTCAGCGCTTTTCTTTTTCCGATCAATCGAGTTGTTCGACGCTTTTTTCTCGGCCAAGCCTTCTGCGTCGTCGCCTGCAGAAGCCGAATCTCGGGGAGGTCTTCGCTTCCCGCTGCAGGGCTGCACTGGGTAAATAAAGAGCTGTCCCATATCCATGTCCCAAAGAGAGGCTATTTATTAACATTCATTCACCACATTTATCCAAAATTAAATTTAACCTACAATAGGGTTGAGCAACATTAAGCAACCCTGCTTTTGATCGCTCGATCGCTGATCTGGTGTCCTGTGTCCCTGTCAAGATTTTGATGATCATGGTAGGAAGCCGAACTCATAGGTCAACAAGCAGTGAACCTGGTAGTTCTTCATGTGCTTGGCCAAAAGTCAGTGACTTTAAGACTTTGATGTGCGTCAAACTTGTCTGGGTTGAAGATTGTTGAAGATTGGATGGGGAATACGAGCAAATAAACAATCCGCAACGGCTGCATTTTGACCCATCTCCACTTCAGAAGACATCGCTGCATGTCTGCTCCGGTTTGCTAGGTGCTGTGAAAAGGATTCTTCCTTCGCCAGTTTATACCATAGCAGATTTCTTCTTTTTCGGGATATCACTGGGTAAATTATAATATTTCACTAACCTGAATTAAGCCCATTTGGGGATGATTCCCCTTATTAACCATGATTCCAGTGAGGTCGCAGTGAGGTCGTTATAATTTACCCAGATATCATGAGAATGTTGATGTTTCTGTTCAAGACTTGTTCTTTTTGTGCCTCTTTGCCACGCTTCGAATCGGCATCGGCATCGTCCCCATGGTGGCCTGAGCTAATTCTTCCCAGTCTGCACCTTCTCCCTTCGCAGTTCACCTTGAGCTTCGGAGGAGATGACATTGACAGGCCACCAAGAAAACAACATGCTGGGCTCAATGAATATTAACAATCTGGTGTCCCCATTTATATATATATATATATATATATATCTATAATATATAATATATATAATATATATAATATATTAAGCTTTGTAACCGGGAAAATCATCTAATGTTTTTTTGCTCAGCAAACCATGCTTGAGGACACCTCAGGGAAATTATTTCCATTTTTTTCATGCAGCTAGTGTTTGTGGTTGGTTTCCACTCCTCCCACAAGGCCAATTACCCATCATAACCTGGTTCTAAAATCTACTGCTGGAACTCGTTTCATTTTATCCCGCTTGCATTCAGTCATGTATCACCTATATGGTACTGAGTCGTGTCCGACATGATACTGGAATGATCCAATTGAGGTTAAGGTTCATGATGAGTAGCTGAAAAAAATGATTGGCTTAATCGTGTCAAATCTTTATTATTCTTTATTTGTGACCAACATTTAAGAACACACACTTAGGACTTATATTCATGTTGAAACCGTGTCAACCCCCCTGATTTCTCTCCCATAAAAACCCAATTCATCCCTCAGACTCCCCAATTTTCCCGATAACATCACCATTTTTGATGGTTCAAGATGAAAAAAAACAAGTCAAAACCCAATTTTTCTGGGTCAACTATATCAAAATCCACATGTTTCTTCGAAAAATAATGAAAAGAAAACATTTTTTCCAGGCAACATCCACATTTTTCCATGTGAAACCATCATTTTTCCATATAAAACCTTATTTTCCATATAAAACCACCATTTGTCCATATAAAACCACCATTTTTCCATGTGAAACCACCGGGTTTCCCTCCCGGTGCGTTTCGGCGCCGCATTTAACAGGTCACTGTCCCGGGTCAGGCACAGCAGCAGCTCCGGCAGCGCGGCGCCCAAGAGGCCGGCGACAGCGAAGGTGGTGCCTTGGTAGATACCTTGGAGGCGACATTTTGGGGTGGATAATGATTAACCATATTTTATCCATATAAGTACTGGTTAATAAGATAATCTATTAATGGTTAGTAAGTAAGTAATGGTTAGTAATGGTTAATGGTTAATACCTTGGTAGATATATCTAGTAAGTAATGGTTAGTAATGTGGATTTTCCATTGCCATGACTAATTGTGGATTTTCCATTGCCATGACTAATTGATTATCGGAAGGTTTTTCTATGTTTTTCTCATATCCCCCCCCTGTGGGGTATCATTGCTTGATACAATGTGGGGCCCCCAAACGTTATAAGTTGGTTTATAACCTCATCTAACATATCTAACTATGGTTATAACTACCATAAACCCTAGTTATTGTAGTTGTAAACCAACTTAGCTATCTTGGGGGCCCCACATTGTATCAATGGCCATTCCAGGATCCGATTGATTGAAGGTACCTAGCATATATAAGGCCTATTTTTCAGGCCGAAATTTAAGGGAATATCCCCACAAAATATGGCCTGAAATATGGTACAGTACCTCCAATTTAGGATCCTGGAATTCCCATTGAATATATGGATAAAATATGGTTAATGTAGTTAGTTAATATGATTTTTATATAATGGGAAAATATGGAGATAATACATACCATGTATATAAATGCCGTAATTTGGGGGTTGGATTTTTGGGTAAAGTAGTAGTACAATGGTGTTAATGGATATAATGATATAATATGGTTTTCATGGATATTGAATTATTACTAGTGAATGTTAATGAATAGTTCACTATTAGTTGATATGAATATATAATATGGTTGATATCAATTGTGGTTGGTCAATATTAATGCACGGCTAATATAATGGGTAGTAAACATTCTTATTGTGGCTGTTCCATAATCCCATATACCCTCTGATAATTTGTTACATTTAGCTATTGAAAATGGCCATTGATAGTTGATTTATCTTTGAAAAGTGGTGATTTTCCATAGCTATGTTTGTTTACCAGAGGGAAATGGGTTTGATATGGATATATGTATATATGGATAAAATAGATTTGACTTTGTACTCCTCACATCCCAAACCTATCCCAAATCAATCGTTTTTAGTGTCCAATGGATATATTGATCTTACCTAGTTTGAACATGGGAAAACTGTGCTATAATGTTCAATATTAATGGATATTCAACTATTACTAGATAGTTAACGTTAATGTGGTAATATGATTACAGCAGTGAATGACAACAATATAGCGCTAACTATGTTTAATATGGTCAATATTAATGGTTAACATTGGTGAACTATTAATAATTGACTATGATCAACATACCATTTATATACCATTTATAAATAGGCTATAATTAATGGTGAATCTCTGCGATACCTGGCACAGCAAGTCTCATTTTGAGCTGGTGAATGGGCAAGTTTTACCACAGCAGAAGATTAAAGTACTTTTTACCCTCTGGTAAACAGCCACATAGCTATGGAAAATCACCATCTTTAACGGGGAAAATCAACTATTTCTATTGTCCATTTTCAATAGCTATTTTGACATAACCCGAGGGTAGTATCTAACCAGTTGGCCGACCCAGAAGTATGCTTAAAAATGAATATGAGAGATTCGTGGATGGATTTGGATGGCTAATAGTGAATGAATCATTTCATATTAGTATGTTCAAATATATTAGCCATCCAAATTTACCATAATGGATAATAAATAGATGGCTATATAACTAATGGTTAATGATTAATGGTTAAATAATTTGCATGTTCATCTCGTGATTCATGTTGCAATGCTCCTACTGTTGGATTGAGCTTCTGCCGCAAGTTACGCTTGTAACTTGGGACGGGTACCATGCAATAAAGCAATCCATGATTGATAAGCATTGATAAGCATTGTCAATAACTATCAACTAATTTGATCCATTTGGCTACTAAAAGGCCTAGCAATATCCAATAATGTGAATTTAATTTACAAAATGCAAATAAATCCTAACAGCTCAACAATAAATATAAATTATAAATAGATAGTACCAAGTAATACCTGCTGGTTTGTATCCATTGCGCCCTAGGGGTTTAAAAATCAATCCTTCCGCTTCACAGAGGCAGGTATTGAAAGAGGTCGATGCACTTGGTAAACACTACTGGTTCATAGGTTATATCATATCCATTCATATCCTACCTTTGCAGATTAACATCAAGAAAAATCAAGAACATGTTTTTCAACCGTCGACCAACATGTTTTTTGGATTTATAGCTTTCCATCTCCATGATTGTTTTTTTGGTTGAAGATAGCTATATTAAAAAAAACAAAACACACATTATTTATAGGATATTAACATATATTAACCAACATTTATAGGATTTGTAGCATATTTTGAATGATTAATATACAACTGTTAATATATGTTAATATCCCGCGAACTGCCCACCAACATTTATGGCTCAAAAAAAAAGGTCAACACCGACGGCATTCATGCCCTACCATCAACCATCCATCAACCGTCCCAGCCGTCCGAGGTCGGTTTCTTTCCACCGGGTGGCCCTTCCTCTTGCACCAGGCATAATAATTTCCGTAGAGAACCTGGGGCAAGGCCCAAGGCCCCAACAATACCCACCGTAAAAATCACCAGTTTATTAGATCAAAAAACCGTGTTGCAATGTAATGTAATAATGTAATATTATAAAGGCAATTTCATTACATTTGGTGGTGATTTCATCACATTTGGTGGTGGCTGAACCGGCAGGAATGGAAATCATGCATCTTTCTTTACTGCAGCAGCCACAGTGCTCAAATGAGTGAGGAGCGAAAAGCCTTCCTTGCAAAACTCAAAAATGCAGGGCCTACTGTGAACAGAGATGTAAAAACAGACGTTAAAAAGAGCCTCGTTCTGAAGACAATCCCTCCAAAGGAGAGAAGTAATCAGAATGAAAGGCTTAAGTTTTTGTCGAGGGTGGCTGGGAAAAGGAAATCTCCGACTACGGAACCTCGGCCTTCGTTGACAGCGTCTGACACAGTGGTGCCAGATGAGGGTACATGTAGGAAAACTGTGGATTTCAGCTTGTCAAGTCTTCATGAGTTTCGATCGAGAGGCTTGCTCACTGGAGGCAAGCCACAGAACAATTTGCAAAGGAAACGTCCCAATTACGACAACAGACTTCGCAGACTCAACAAAGCAGAGAGCAATAGGGTTTCGCTCCTTAGCAGAGAATCCAATGAACATTTGTTTTACGATTGTTTTGAAGTCAGGATGTTCGGAGATCAAGAGGGGACTCTGTTTTTTTACAAGTAGTTCAAAGATCTAAGGCATCGAGCAAATGGGACGAGTGCCAGCAGGATCGCGAATCTCTGGGGTCGCAAATGCCCCTGTGGCAAAGGCTGCTTTGGGAAGATGCAGGAAGTTGCAGGTGATGTTACGCAATTTATTCGCCTGTTTTGGACATTGACCAAGCTCCAGCAAGACACATACGTTCCAAACTCATTTGCTGACAACTTTATTCGGTTTTGTGGGTGCCGCGCATTTCTACTTCATGTCACAGTGACAAACGTTTGTCTTCTAACTCCAGATTTTTGTGTTGTTGATGGCTATGATGGTCAACCAAGATTGATCAACGCATGGGTTCGCTGGAAGACCGACGGTCCTGGCGATTGGTTGGGGTCTGCACTACAGCACGATGTTTGGCAACATGTATTGGGGTGAATGAACGACGTTTGACACATGCCCGTATCGATCGTAGATATGCTAGCACTGGGGCTTCAGCTACTTGACCTGAATGTTTAAGCTTGTTGTGGTGTTCTACCAGGGGCTCAGATGCACAATTGCACCACAGTGACAGATCCAGTAGATTCCTGAAACGCAAACTCGCTGCCCCTTCAAGGTTCATTCACGCCTACCGGGGAAGAACATGGACATCGACAAGTTTTTTCTGGATATGTACCTGCAAGCTGGTGGCCTTTTACCCAGCAAGCCACTCACGCAAATCAAATCAAAAGTGCTCGCGTGCAGACATGTGAAGGGTTGCTGGCATGGTTCATGGGCAAGGTTCACAGTGCAGCCATGTTCAGCTGAGGTTCCAAAGACGTGGGCAAAGACGAAATGAATCTGGGGATCGTACTTTCCAAGCCTTGCTTGGGACACCGCTACCACCAGGCTTGCATGTTTTTGTTGCAGGAACAAAGATAAATCGAGAGATAACGATGATGATGATGATGATGACGGCGACGACGACGACGACGGTGATAACGACGATGACGATGGTGGTGGTGGTGGTGATGATGATGATGATGATGAAAGGGATGATGAAAAGGAGGATGAAAAGGATGATGATGATGATGATGATGGTGATGATAATGTTGATGATGATGATGATGATGGTGATGGTGATGGTGATGATGATGATGATGATGACTGATGACTATGACGAAGATGAAGATGAAGATGAAGATGAGATGAAGATGAAGGAAAAAGGTGCAGGAACTCAACTATAAAGCCCCCAAGTTTCGTCACTTCTCCGCCCAGTTTTACTGTGAGAGGCGCTTTGCTGGAGAACGACTCATCATCCTCGGAGGACGAGCCTCAAGAGGAAGGGGTACTCACTTATGCTGAGGAACGTATAGAGGATGATACAGAATTGAAACTGCACTCCCTCTCCAACCAGACGCTCTGGGCAAGGCGATGGAATTTGAAAAGAATTTTTGACCGAATGTTAGTCATCGAGACCAACATTTTCTCCTTTGAGCGCACAAAATTGGGGTTGCCAGGTATGTTGATACAAGTTCTGGCCAGTTCACTTCTCACCTTCCTTACCGAGTGCTGCCTCCTGGATCGGTAAAGATGCTTTGGGTTCAATCTGGGGGAAAGTGTTCGTATCTTGGCGCCACAAGACACACAGCAGCCCACGAAACAAGATAGAAAACACATTCGTTCCACATTGGGAGTTTTGTTTTCAACCTGTTGATCTTAGGTATGCTCATTTTTGGCGTCGCTGGAAAGAGAAATGGCAAACGTGCATGGGTTTTGCAGCGATTAATGATCAGCTGGCGTGCGATGAGTGTTTGAATTTCAAGGAGGAATATAGGAACACGAAGGAGCCTCATCGTTTTTGTTTTGTTCCGGAAAATATTTCATTCCCAAAGCTATGCGTTTAAACAAAACCTGTTCCAAAATATAAGCGCTAGCGATGCTCTCTATATAGTTACTGTATATATACATATATAACTGCCTCGTCAGGACGTTCAGCGAAAATTTGACGCGATCCGCTGCTACAAGTCGCACATCGATGGGGTGAAAAAGGATCGGGCCATAGAAACCCACTATATGGAAACTTGGTGATGCACAGCTCCGCCAAAGTTACTTTTTTGGAGTGATCCCAACCATGGCAAATACCAGCCTGTCATTTTATCTTCTTCTCCTCTGACATTTATTCTGGCAGTTTGTCTCACTCGCGCTTATATTTTGAAATTATATCTGACATAAAATCTGACTTGTTTTGACATTTGACCTGGCCCTTGACATGCCATTCTAGCTGACATGGTAGCATCCTGCTTTGATATCACATACATGATAACATTTTTTCGGCATTATTCCAGTTTTTTCTGGCATTTTATTGACATCATCTCCCATTCCATCTGGCGTGCTGCTCGGATCCGGCGAGCCGAGAGAGCTGGCGAGCTCGCGATAGGTGGCTGTGTAGAAGAGGCTGGCAAGGAAGCTGGCGATGATCTCCTGGCGAGGAAGCTGGCAAGCACGGAGGGCAAGGAGGAAGGAAGGAGAAGGACAAGGAGAAGAAGAAGGAAGGATTTTGCGGGATGTCCTGCCAAAATCTAGGGACCCTCACCTGAGACGTGGGGAAACGTGGTTTGCATTGAATTCAAAAGGCGAGGAAAACTATAACTAAGGAGCAAGACCCATACCAAGAAGATGCGGACACACTTTGCTTGCACATGGTGCCTTTGCTCGATGCAACCTTTCATTCTGTTGGCTGCGTTCTTTCTGTTTGTTTATTTTAACGCAGCGTATTCTGTAAATTGCAATGTTGAACAGCAGAGGACGGGATGGACCAGTCCAAATGGACTGTTCCGCGAATGAGAGGACACGTGATGACAAAAGACCTTGCAAAGTACCAGCGTCCCAGACTAAAACTTCACGCAGTATGGATCCATAAAGTCGGACTATTTTGCTATTTGGTAGACCCACGCTTGAGCGCGGACGCAAGCCTCACTGTCGAGTGCGCTGCAAGGTCTTTAGATCGATGCAGCGACATGTTCCAACGACAGTCCCTCCGGCTTCCACCCAATCTCATTTGCATATCAGATAATACTGTTCGCGAGAACAAGAACGTGACTACTTTGGGATACTTATCGACTTTAACATCCCGCGGAAAATTCTCAAGCACTTGTCTTCTCAATCACCGAGTTGGCCATAGCCATGGCCCGCTCGATCAAATATTTGGTATAGTAGGGACTTCCTTCAAATATGTCGATGTTCTTGCAGATGCTGACGATGCTGTACAGAAACTTGAAGGAAATATTTTTTTGGTGGCATAACTGGCACGGTAAAAAGAAAACCAAAGAAAATCGACAGGTTTGTCTTTCTTGGGCAATGGTAACCAGGGATACCCCGGGTTTATTGTGGTTAGTTGGCCACATCATTGCCAGAGGAAACTCCAAGAGATGCTCCACAAGATCAACCTGCGACCATTTCTCGGGCCCAAAGCAGTCATATCTGTCGAATACTTGACACAAGTTCGGGATTGGAAATCCTGGCTGCTCATCCTTCCTAATTAGTTGGTTGATCCAATCAGAAAAGGCTAACCCAATTTCATGCGGTGCACTGCTGCAGTGCCTTGCAATCCTCACAGCCACACTGTTTTGCAATACTCAGGTTTGAGGGTTGCAGAATCTCTTATCAAGGTGGTCTTCGTGATGATTGCACTGGCATTCACAGCTGGATTTTTCTCAAACGGAGAGGCTGTAATGAGTCTGGGATGTGTTTTGAAACCTTGACATCATGAGGAAAACTGGTTCTGAGTTTTGGGACAATGACCTGTCTAGGTTGCATGTTCACAATGTCAGCTGTGCCCCACGTCACCCTGCCATCCGGCTTTCCATGCCTTTCAGACGTTCCGCCCAACGTGAAGATAGAGAGCTTTGGGCCTGCGGCAATGGCCCTTAGGGCCCATGATGAGGACGTCATTGTGCTTTGCAAAAGGTACTGCTCCGACCGGGAACTTTGTCAGGCCCAGTGCCGGATGAAAACATGAGGGTTGTGTTCAGGATTCTCCAAATTGTAGATTTGGTCCAGGATCATTGAAACTCTTTGAATTCAGCATTTCAACCTGCTAGGTCCCAGTACTAGCGTTGCCACTGGACTACATGAGGAGGCTTGCTGGCCCGGTTCCAGAAAGATCCCGTAGGCTGAAAGTTCCACTGGATAGGAGGAAAAAATGGATTGATTTGGCCGATGCTCTTTCAAAAAGAGCTCCGACTGAGAGCACCAAGCGAACGGTGCGCTACTTGCTGTGGCTAGCTCAAAGCGGGTTAGACACTGATGTGACAAATTTCCCACGTTTGACATGGCATGAGAGTGGCGTGGTAACCCCAAGGGTCGACCTAAAAGCCCCATCAGTCTTGAGCAAACTTTGTCCTGCTATGCATTTCCGTGCAAACCTCAGGTGAAAACAGCAATTAGTCTCAAGTTGAAGATTTGGGTTGGGCTTCTGCAAGGGGCTGTCACTTCATTATGTGCCCGTGCAAGCCGGAGCTGGACACAGTAGGTTCGTTTGTCTGCCGCTTGCTCTGCAGCTTTTTTTCCGCCAGCAAGACCTGTCTTTGAGCTTTGACCATGACAGCACAGAACACAGTTTCTTGGTGGATGAAAGTTGGGTTGCAACTTGAAGATCCCAAACACCGAATAGGATGAGTATCAAACATGGTCACAAAGTATGCCATAGAAAATGATTTCATGTTTCTGTAAATCAGGCTTCAACGACGACGTTGTGTTCCAGTCTCTTCGAGACATGTGATTCTAACCCATGGGTGCCTTGGCTGATGCCTTCAAGTTTAGCGCCAAATCCCCGAATTGTCGTTTTGATCGAATTTTACTACGTCCATCGACAGAATTGTTTGCGCACAGCCAGGCAGACCCAGAGAAATTTCTTTCCTGTGGGTTTATCACACCGGAAGAATATGGTGAGATGATTTCCAGGGAGCCTTGGCAGGATGCCACGACTGACGTGTTGCTCTTGGGAGGGCATGTCACCAGGTTCCCCAGATCCAGACTTACAAAGATATCCTTTTTTTTGATCTCAGGAATACAATTTGCCTGACGGAGCTTCGCCAGCAGAATGTGCTTTGAAGCACAAGGAGCGCACAGGGGTTGCTGGGCAAACATGGGCCTCTAAGTAATCCCCAACTTGTTGGGACAGGGGGGACCTTAAGTCATGCATTGCAGGATGGAAGGTGCACATGTCAGCTTACGACCTTGACCAGCAAAGCTGAGCCGAATAGCCTGGTATCTTGGCTTCACTCCGTTTTAGGGATCAGGGATCGCCAATGACGTTCAAACAGGCTGTGTCCCAGCTCAACTGTAGAGAGTGCAGGCAACTGCTGCGTCCACCAGCAAGACCAAAGTTAAGGTTGTCAAGGCGTGCCGGTGTCAACGTGGGAGCTTTCGGTTGCACTACCCTCTGTTAGGAAATGTTTTCATCATTATCTTGGCACTACATGTGGTTGGTTGAATGGAAGTCCTTGGGCGGTAAATTCCTGAACCCAGCCTCCATGCATTTTGTCATTCCTCCGGGCCGCAGGTCCGGATGGGTGTTCGACGCACTTCGCCTAAGGCGACCAAGCAAGGCTGAGGAGTTGGTATAATCAACTCGTAATTCATTCAAATTAGATCCTGGAACCAGTCGATGAACATGAGCCGGCTGTCACGTTTAAAAGATTGGCTCCGCTGGGAACACATGGAAAACTTGTTCTCATTACTTACTTGCATTCCAAGTTGTCTCAAGCCAAGATTTGGACAGCAGATTGTGCTGGAGAGCTTTAACCTGACCATAGAATAACGAGCTATTTCTGCCGCTCAAGCGCGCACTGGAGATATGCCTGGGATTCCTCTAAGAGATGCCGTTCGTATGTTGCAACCTCCTGTAAAGCCCAAGAGTGTTGGTAAGAAATCGACTGGCTCACGTGTCAAGCGGACGAAGACACTTGGATAGTTTGTTTGATTGCGAACTTTCCTACAGCTATGCATTGGTGAGATGTCTGTTTCACCCAGTGTCTCCTTCTACTTGATTTGCTTTCTGACCAGGAAAAAGATCGCGAAGGACAAGTACTTGCCCAAGACGACCATCCCCATGCCCGTCTCTGGAGTGCATCCACCGGGTGCTCGAAGTCTTTCCGGCCTTTTCAAATGGCCTGAAGTGTTCTTAGTGCTGCTGTGCCACCACTTTGGCGCGTCATATGTGAAAAGCCGGGTCAATTCCTGGGCGTGGGATGTTGCTACAACGTTTAGTGGAGTTGGATGCGCAGAAAACGCACCTAGGTCAATTTCATTTTTTCCATGCCATTCATTAACAAAGGGAATTATGTTTAGAGCATCGTTTGAGATCACCTTGTAACAGCACAAGGCATTGATGTGTCTACAGGGTGCATGCAATGCCTTCAGGAAGGCAAGGAGGGGCGCGACGGCTTCAGTTCAGTTCAAATGGGCTTTTGAATGGAACAAGGCTTGTCAACGCGTCCTGGGTGAAACCTACAGAACTTGCTGCTTTTCTGATATCAACCAGTACCGGAAGTCCAAACGTATGATGTGCTGCACCCATGGGAAGACATGTCCAGTGCAATTCAATGTTGGCAGGGGGAGACCCTTGGGCAAACTTTAACACTACTTCCTCCGAGTTTTTTGTTTAAACATTTTTTTTAATTTAGACGGTTGGGGATAGATTTTGTAGCTCCTCCTCTCCCCTCCTCTCCCCTCCTCTCCCCTCCTCTCCCCT
>Ga0126342_10008766_pt1 | contig 18115 bp, 13 predicted proteins | sample Cyp1metagenome_FD_92528 | JGI IMG/M metagenome (GOLD analysis project Ga0126342, IMG submission 92528) | Coral microbial communities from Lord Howe Island, Old Settlement Bay, Australia - Cyphastrea 1 metagenome | ecosystem: Host-associated > Invertebrates > Cnidaria > Coral ... | reverse complement strand
GAAACCCTGTGATCCTACAGACTGCTCTGCAAGATCCGCAGACAGGCGTCCCGGGGAACACCCGACAGTCTGCACAAACCATCGGCTAAGAGCCAAACACTACAGTTATATAAGAAAGAAGGTCAGCTACTCTTTACCCCCGAGGACGTGGAGACATGGCTGTATTTTTTTCATGGGAAAAATGATTCTGGATTGCCCAAGCCCAACAAACAGTCAAACAAAGTATCGAAAAAATCAGAAGTTGTCAGTATGAAATTCTACATGTAATATGTAATGAGGATGAATTTGATACAGGTCCACCCGATTTGGACACATTTGTGCAAATCCAACAAAAAACAAAATACGGGTTCTTAAAAAAAATGTCTTTTCTCAAAAAGAACTAGTTTTTGTTTGACTGAACCTACAATTTGTTTTGTCTTATATCACTATGCGTATATATATATACACTTATGTATTATTCCAACCGATCTGCAGAAATTCTCACAATTCACCAACCTGTCGGCCATTTGGGGATACAGTTACCCCAATCCATTCTGACCATCAAACGTGACGTGGCGAAGGCAACCTTCGAGTTCGAATATTTTGGTATGGTTCAAAATCCATGGAAGTCGGCTTTCATGCCAATATAGCTGTTGTTTATGGGTGTTCACCCAATATCAATGGCATATGCGGTTTTGATCCATCCCCATGTTGATTTTCCGGAATGGTCTAGTTTTTGAGGGCAGCCACAATCAATATGCCACAATGATTTCATTACAGCGGAATTTTGGTGTTAGTTATCTATGACGCTTTTGGCTATCAAACCTTCATGTATAGCCGACATAACAATCCATGTTAGAATATTAGGTCAAACAAGTCAATATCCCATATGCGAAGCATTGCGAAGCAGGGTGCTGGAATATGTTCATCCCAACATTTGCCCTAAAATCTAAAATCACCCAGTCAGACGTAGGGATCATGTAGGTAAATATACCAGCACCCATGGAGCGGTATCAACGTCACCAGATGCCTGTTCCAGTCAGATAAAAAACCCAACGAACATCGAGAAAAATGACCACCTTTTTTTTCCTGATTCAAAACCACCATGTTTAATAGTAAGTTGTTCATGTTTGGGTGTTATATGAATCATCACTTTGTCACTTTGTCTACATGTTTGTTAGCTGAATCTGTTGATGTTAGGTAAATCAAAAGCATGGTGAAAACATGTGAAGATGGTGAAGATCCCAAGAATTCAATACAAACCCAGGCAGATTCATTCCTCGCCTTGAGGTGCATTAGGCCCTTGGGAGCATCGACTGTTCCTGGCGTTGAGCTGCCATAGTGAGGGATGCTACACTTGTTTCTTGGCTGGCGCGTTCAACCCGCAAAATGCTGGGGTGACAAAAAAATATAGAAATGCTGCAACATCTGCAACCCTTGGGACATATCCTCAAAGTCATAGGTCCTATAGAAGTAGAAAAAAACACAAAGCATATCAACGTATATCAAAGTCATGCGTGTGGAGAGTGAAGCATATTGGCAAACACCAGTCAAATGACTGGCTGAGCGGACATTGATTGCAGGTATTTTAATCGTTTTAATCATGTTAATCTCTGTGTGTGTTGCTGAAAACTAAAATTATGCATGACATGTTTTTAGTGACATACCCTCTGGTAATTTAACATAGCTATGGAAAATCACCATTTTTAGTGGGAAAACTCACTATAAATGGCCATTTTCAATAGCAAACTGTTAAATTACCAGAGGGTACCTTGTTTTTTCTCCAATTTTTCATGTTGGCCTCATTGCAACAGCGAAGCAGAGCGCTTCCAGAAACGGTTCCAGCGGGTTAAACTGACAACTGCCGCGGAGAAGTCAGAAGTACGTATAGATGGGCCATGGAGTTAGGGAAAACTAAACCACTAACCCTCTATATATACCACTGAAATAATCCATTTAATAACTATAGTTATTAAATGGATGATTTCATTGGGATTTTTTGAGGGTTAGTGGTTGGTTAATCCCCAGTTACTAACCAGGAATCGGCAACATCCCATGGCCCATCGAAGTAGCAAAACCAGCTGCGAAAATTTCTGCGTGCCAATCGCATCGCAAAGTCCAAGCAAGGCCACTGAAAGTCCTTCACCACTGAGCCCGTGGAGCTCGAATTTTGGTGACACCCAGCGTTCTTGAGCCGTAGCCATGTTGGGGTGGTGATTAGGTGCTGGCAATGTCCAAGGTCTTCGTATTATGTGATTGGTTGCTTATCTAGTTAGAAGAGGGATGAGGAGGGCTATTACAAGGTGGTGCCCCCAAGATAGCTAAGTTGGTTTATAACTCTAATAACTAGGACTTATGGTAGATATATATATATATAGTTAATGGGATTATAAACCAACTTATAACTTGGGGGGCCCCATCCTGTAATGTTCCTCCCCTTAATATGAAATTCCACCCTATGGCCGACGGCCCCAAGATAAATATGTCCAATACAAACCAGGGTGTCAGGGAAATCATTATACATAGGGAAAGCTTATCATAAATCCATATAAAATCCAAAGTTGAGGCCAGCTTTGATGACTTTGATGGCTTTCAGTTTCAGAATTTTGACCATCATCTATCGCAAGGTTGATTGAATTGAAGTCGTATCAAAGTATCCAAATAATATGTGTATAATTGTCTATATACTAGACTATGTGCCAAAAACATCATAAAATGTCCATTAAAATACGAATTCAGTACTGCTGATGAAGAGTAAAGACCCATATATTCATGGGACATTCGGATTGGTTTCCGGTTTTCAGATTTTCCCGAACCAATCCATCGATTTCTTTGGTCTTCCCGCTGGGGAAATGATCGACATTTCTGGTTGGATTGCTTGGTTGGGAAAATCTTAACCGGAAACCATGGATTTTACCATGGTTTTTACCATCCAAATATGAATATGGTACATAAATATACATACATATGTACACGACTCTGTACAGTACATGATTTTCCTTGATTTGCTCATTGTTGAATATCAATCTATATGACTAACTGGTTGGTGGTGCAATAACCAGCTTGAAAAATATGAGTTCGTCAATGGGAAGGATTATCCCATATATTATGGAAAATAAAAAATGTTTGAAACCACCAACCAGTTAATTGATGTGAATTGTTGGAATATCAATCCTTGAATCCTTGATCAACATAGGCTAAATATGGCTAAATATATTTAAACATGAATCCATCAGTCGTCACCATCGGCCCCGCTTGAGGTTCCCAACCATCGGCGTTCATGCCCATGGTTCCAGCTATCTCGGGATGTGGCACGACACACACGTTACTGAAGTCTGCGAAGGCCTTGGGCGAGAGACGAAGAAAATCCAGGACATTTCATCAACATGAAACAGGGATGGCTGCACTGAAACGTGAATTTACATGAATTTGTATAAATGTTTGTTTAATGATGTTTTACCCCATATTTCTGTTGTATTCTTTGAAAGACGCAACAGAGACGTTCTTGAAGCTTTTTTGGCAAATCAGATGTGGGTTTAAAGCTTAAAGAGAACCGACCAAGAAATTTTGACTCCAGCTGAAAAGACATGGAACCCAAATAAAACTTGCTCTAATCATAATTGTCCCCAAATAATCCCATATATCGTTCCGTGGCCATAATTCTTAGAATTCAGAGTATACAACATGAGGCCCCCCCAGTTGTAAGTTGGCTTATAAACCCCATCAACTATACTTCTATATATCCCCCATGAATCCTAGTCAACCATGTTGTGCGCGTCAACTTAGCTATCGTGTGATCGTAGGGTCCTCATTTTCTCCAAGTTTTCTCCCATGTTTTTTTTCGAGAACTTCAGCGCCTTGGCCACGTCCACATGCCTGGCGTGGCTGGTGTGGAAGAGTTACACCTATCCATTCACCATTCTATTTAGATGGGCCATGGAGTTAGTTAACTAGTTAGTAAATGGATTATTTCATTGGGATATAGGGGGTTAGTTAATCCCCAGTTACTAACCATAAATCGCTAATCCCATGGCCCATCTAAGTATGTGAGTTCCTGTCATTTATCCAGAAAACATCCAAAAACCCTGCCTTTTTACTAGCCAAATAGGCGAGTTCCCGTATTGGAAAAAGAAGAAACAGTTCTGGCAACGAAGAAACTTTTTATATAGTTTTTAATAAGGGATTTTATCAAAATTGAAATCAAATTGTTTATCTTTATTATTAAGGTTTTCATTGGAATATTAGGGGAACGCGTCGAAATCCAGTTTTTGGATGTTTTTGGCAATATTTTATTTATATGGATTTTAATAAGGAGTTTAATCAAATTTGTTTTTTATTTTTTATTTTTTGTTTTTTATTCTTAGGGTTTTTCATTGAAATATTAGGGGCACCTTAATGGGGGTTAGTAATAGGGAGAGAGGATTGGTTTGGGGTGAAAGAAATGTTCATGAGTCAATGGAGTAGGTTTATCCAAGAGATACCCACGCTACTAGTGGAAAAAGAGGTATACTCGGTAGCTACTATGAAGATACTAAACTCCCAACAAAACTGAATGACTGGTAGACGTGCTTCTCTTTCCAAATTATAACAATTTGGGAATGATTCTCCCTTGTTGCGGTCCTCCAAATTCACCCAGAAAATTACCCATCTGTTCTTTTGGTTTTGTCCACACGGGCAACGTCTACTGAGTCTACCGGACTCTGAAGGGCGCAGCGCCAAATTATAGAAAGGAATCCTGAACACCTCACGTAAGGCACAGCTAACCTAGCCACCCTACAGGACCCAGTAGGTCACTGATTACGAGGGCAGCATTCCATTGCCTGCCAGCTCCATACCTCATCGGCGCCAGCCCACAACCCGCGTGGCGTAGGAGTGCCGTGGCACCCAGCCACTTTTGCTGTAGGTCTGGTGGCAAGCTGGGCACCGCATCCGCGGATCTGCTGCGATTGCGATTCTTTTGACTGAAAAAAAACACATGTGATTTTTGAGAAAATGATTTGGACATCATCTAATATATCTAATATCATCATGACATTGAATTGACACCATTCCCACAATCTCAGCCACTTCAATGCCATGAAAACCCCACGTGTTCTTGCATAAATCCTATGAAGTGACCATTTTTCTTGCTTACATGACATCACATGTGTTCTCCTTTGAATCATTATTGTTATCTCTTAAATCCCATGAAATCCCCATGAAATCACCAATATTTTTTCTTGAATCATAATTGCTTTCTTCTAAATCCCATGATATCTCCCATAAATCCCATAAAAATCACCAGTATTCTCTCTTGAATCATTATGTTTCTCTTTTAAAGCCCATGAAATCTCCATGTTTCTTTCTTAAATCCCATGAAATCACCATTATTCTTTCTTGAATCATTACTGTTCTCTTTTAAATCCCGTTAACATCAGCCCTTTTTCTTTGAAAAAAAAGACCTCCCCCAACCGTGCACACAGCAACACTCCCTGGAATCCCCGGATCCAGGCCTGGTGGTGCAGTCTAAACTCACCTTCTCTTCGGCATTTCGGGAGGGAGAGGCCAAGGCAGCGCTCCGACCTGATCTCGAATCGCGTGGCAGAAATCCGGGGGGGAAATGACACATTCCCTGAGCTATCATTAAACAACAACACCACATATATATATATTATATTATATTATATATATTATTATTATATATATATATATTCTAAATATATATATATATAATATATATATTATATCACTATGAAACCACCATAGATATCACCATAATCAGATTCCCCCAAAACACCACCCAGATCGCCATGATCCTTCTTTGAGGTCCACACATTGAGCCTTGTATCTCTCGGTATCGGCCACACTTTGCCCCATCTTCCTGTGGATTTTAACCACGTTTCATTGCCGAAGGCTGAGGAACACTTAAATAGGAAACCATGTTTTTTTTGTTTTTTTCCATGTGTTCCCATTGCAAGTCAGCACAAGAACTTTCTTAGCAGCTGCAGAATGGAAACAAACAATGTGTTCCCATCAAATACTATATAATACTATGTTTTCTTATCTTGATACCATTTGACAACATCACCATGTCAATATATTAGCCAATACCATTGGCTCACCATGGAGTTAGAATGTTCAAGCAAGAGACCAGCCAGGCTGTACGGCTGTACAGGAAATTCACCATGGATACCTTGAACCGTTCGAACATCCGTAAAACAATGCCAGCAGGCAACTGCAGCATAGCTCCAGGTCCATGGTGCCAACAGAACATCACCAACATGTTATGATTAAAGAATCAACAAACATGAGCCGCTCTTACAATGTACCAGTTGGGGAAACTAATAAAGAAAGTGCGGATGTCAGAAGAGGGGGATTGTCAGAAGAAAGACCTGGGTAGAAATGGTATTCCATGGTGCATAAATAAACAATGAATGAATAAATACAATGGACAAAACTGCGCGACAAAAGAACAACTCACCAATGAAGAATCGGGTTCAACTAACGAGTGGAAATATGCAAACACTGAGATAAATTGGAAAAGTACCGGACAATTTGGGGATCCTGGCAGAATCTTCCTAGGATCAAATCTAGGTTCAATTCAACATCAAAATCTAGGAGATATATATACATATATACATATATTTATTCATTTATTTGTTTATTTATTTATTTATGCTTAGTACTTGGTACTCACTAAAGATTCAAAAAAAATCTCGGCGAGTTAAATCATGTTAACTAAAACTTAGTCCCATCCAAATGAACTACTTAATGTACTATTTAAGTATCATAATTTAAGCTCCAAAAATGCTGAACAAACCATCCCATTTAGGGACGATCCCCGCCTAAAGAAGGCAGTGCTGTCGTGGTTCCCGGCGTTCCACCTGGCGTACGCACCAAGGCCAGATGAACAATTCGGAACGCTTGTAGGAAATATAGATATATGGCTATTGGTCAAAACCTTGTACCCCTGGTGAACACCAAAATAGCTGGTAAATGGATGTTCATCCCCCTAAAAATGTATCTATAGGTATTGACCCATACCCATATAAACATTCGGGAAAGGGAAGCATGTGTTGTTCATGTTTGTTCCAATGAAACATGCTTAGGGTTCCAGTTGCTCTATGTTTTTTCTGCAAGATATCGTTTGAAAAGGCGTGGGAAGTTGGGAAGTTCGGGGCCTGGAATCATCAAGGAATTACAATGTCAATTGATATTAATGTCATCAATAAAATTACCCTCTAGTCATTTAACATAGCCACGGAAAATGACCCATTTATAGATGGTTTACCTATTAAAAATGGTGATATTCCATGGCTATGTTAAATAACCAAATGGTATAACATCAATGATACCAATCATGTCAATACTAATAACAATAATCAACTGATGTTGTAAGTTGTAAATTGATATTAATATAGTTCATCAACAGGTGGTTCACCGAAAAAGTAAACTGTTTGTCACTGTTACTACAAGTAGCAGCATCTGGCAGTTACATGTTTTGCCTCTCTTCGGACAAGCGTATTTTCACAGTAAATGCGTCCGCTTCCCATCTTCTTCGGACGCACCAGCCCATTCATGCAACACATCAATAGTTAGTATATGTGCCATGGTAAAAACAACCTGTCAAAACACAGTAGGAGTACATGGGGTTTCCATCATCCGACCATCATGAGGGATTCCTTATAATTGTACATATATATATATATGTATATTATATATACATATATATATATACAATGTGTATATAAATCCCTATTGAGGGAACGATCATGATGGCCCAATATCATACATGGCAAATTGACCAAATTGACCAAATTTTGAAAATTTTGACCATGGCATCATGGCACAGATTAGTGCATCGTTCATCAACAAATCTCTGGTCATCTGGTCCTGTAGCTGCATGAAATCTGAGTCATTCCCATCTGCCAAAGATGGACCCCTAACATTGAGGCTTCGTGAATGATAGTCCCTTCCCATCCCTTCCCCCATTAGACTTAGACACATCCCAATAACCATGGTTTAGTACCAATGGTTTAGTACCATAACCATGGTTTAGTACCCACATATTTGGTTTAGTACCATGGTTTAGACACATCCCAATAACCATGGTTTAGTAAAGTTTAGTAGTACCCACATATTTGGAGCCCTGCAATGAGTGTTGCTTCATATGAACAACAGTCACCATCCCAAACTGGGTTTGTTCGGGCCCTGTCGTGCTTGGGCTATGCTGGTTAACCACAAAAAGTGCGGTCATCTGCTACAACAATGCCACGCCTCCCAGTAATAAACAATAAAAAAAAGACTATAGGAATCCGGGTTTCACAGTATATTCTGATACTATTCTTCCATATTATCACATATTCTCCCATACTATGTAGATCTACATAGTGTTTGACCCCAAGATGCCTCTTGAAGCGTTCTTCTTCTTCTCTCCGCTTTGCTTGTGCCCTTGGTGTGATCACCGCAAGATCTGCTACTGATCCAAGTGGGAAGATGGATGCGATTTTTTGTTTTTTACCTTTGTTAAAGAAAACGGAGATGTGAAGTGGCGACAAATTGTAATTGTTGTTGTTGTTGCTGCTGTTGTTGCTGCTGTTGTTGTTGTTGCTGTTGTTGTTGCTGCTGTTGTGATTGTTGTTGTTGCTGTTGTTGTTGCTGCTGTTGTGATTGTTGTTGTTGCTGTTGTTGATGATGATGATGTTATCAAATCTCAAATCGCCTGTTATTTGCATTAGTTAATATCATTGGATCGGTTTAAGGGAAAGTAGAAACCGGAAGCACCCATATTTCATGGAAAAAAACAGGGTTTCAACCGTAGATTTCTCCAACCAACCAATCCAAACATAATGACAGTAACATTCTCTGATTCATTTCTCAAGCTGGACATCCTAAAGCGCCAGGGCCGTGAATGATGGATCACTTCTTGAGTTTCCTTTTCTAACCCAATGGAGGACATCAGCCACAAAATAGTGGATGACTTACCTTCTATCATTATTTTTCTCTAAGGGAGCTGAGATAGCTTATCTGTTATTGACAAGATGTAACTCATAACACAACATTTGTTCTTTCATCACGTGAAATTCCCAGTTCATGCTTAGCTACTTCCCACAGCGGCCTTTCCGAACCCCTTGGGGCTGAGCATTGGGCTTCAGCCATGGCTTCACGTTCCACATACTTAGCTGGTTATACAGATTCATATATGTCCCCATGACACAAAAAAAAGGTACTAGACTACTCATTCAGTTGATTACTGTAACCTTTACTTTCTGATTCGATTCACATGTCGTATAATATGGTTATAATGATTGTTTGTAGATGGAATTGAATGGTTATAGTTTGCATATGCTTATAGTTATAATATAGAATATAAATCTGCTTGGTGGTTGAGCCACCCCTCTGAAAAATATGAGTGTTCGTCAATGGGAAGGATGACATCCCATGGATTATCCCAGAATATCCCATATATGAAATGGAACACAATCCAAATCTTTGAAATCACCAACCAGAAATCCAGAACATTCCAGAAATCCCATGTCTGTATGGTGACTTCCCCGGCGTTTTTTTCTCTCTGGGCTACCCAAGCTTGGAGGCCTCTACCAAGGAGATGGACCAGCGGGTGGTGTCCGAGATGGCTTCCCTGGCGATTAAACTCGGGACTTTCACCGTTTCACCATCGAAAAAGACCGGAATTCATGGGGATTTTACTATGAACATCCTGGTTTCATGGAGTTTGACTATGGAAAAAATGGTCATTTCAGGGGATTAAACTGATTAAACTCTGGAAAATGATAGAATTGTCTGGTGAATTTCACCGAAACCATGGTGATTTGAGATATGATCATCATCCCAAATGTGTCTGTAGATAAAAGAAATCACGTGATTGAAACCACCAAGCAAAAATTCATGTGATGAATGGATATGTTTTTTTTCCAGCTTGGTGGTGAAACCACATCAAGCAAATAATGATCCATGTGATTAATGTGTTTTTTTTCACATCTTCAAACATGGACCGAACTAGCTGAACTGTTGGGTTCATGAGGAACATTAACAGCGGGGTATCCATTGGCAGAGTCCATTGGTCTCCCAAGATGGCATGACTTTACTCCAGATTTCCAACTTCTTGAAAATCTTGACAACCACTCCAGTTTCATCAAGTTCGATGCTTAAACTATGTTAAACATGGTTAAACTATGTTAAACTATATGAAATCCATTCCGAATGGTTAAACAAATCAAAGTCCTCATAGTTTAACTATCATATGGCTGGGAAACTCTTGGTAGCTCCTTGGCTCCCCATTCAAAAGGGACTATTTTCATACCCCTTGTTCCTTAGTTCCCTCATAAACACTGGATAGTTCATCGTTTTCATTCCCACTCTCTTTTGACAATTACATTTCATCAATTCACATCGATTCTCCTCTCTTCACTAATTCCCATGGCTTTTGGGATGGTCTATCATCATATCATCCCTTAACCTCGCTTCAATATATGAACCACCCCGAAAGAAACCAAGATTTAGTTATTAAGTGATGAAACAACATATGGCTGGGACCATGCAAGTGGGGTAATATGAAAGGGCGATGGGATTATATTCAGAAGGGTCATAATATGTTATAATTCACTATTAAATCACCATTGCTGTTGGTTAAATAAGTTAAATATGCTGATCAACTATCACCATCAAAACAACATTAAATCATCATCAATAGGGTAAACTGGCTTCAAAACCGAAAAATTACCTATATGACTGGGAAATAACCAGCCATTAACCAGCCATTTAAATCCGTGTAGCGTTACCGTTGGGTTTTGATCCCATTTTTCTGGCTAAAACCCTCCGGTACCTGGGCTTGACCATCGTGGACATAGTTCCAGGGCTTGAGACGGGCTTTGCCTTTGCAGGGGGAATCAAGCAAAACACATGGAAATTAATGGAGAAATTGATGGAACAAGATCTGATGTAAATAAACTATTCTAATGGGTTGACCATAATTATATACTGTATATATATATATATAACTAGTTTTACTACCATATGAATATCTGGTTGGTGGTATACCATGGTATACCTACCCCTCTGAAAAATGATGGAGTGAAAGTCAGTTGGGATGATTTTTCCATTCCCAATGTGATGGGAAAAATAATCCATTCATATTCCAAACCACCAACCAGATGGAAATTGATGGAGAAATTGATGGAACATCTGGGCAAATTATCATAACTCACTCACCTGTTTTTTTTTTGGATTTTGGGATGATTCCTCTTAACCATGATTCCAGTGAGGTCGCAGTGAGGTCGTCGTAATTTGCCCAGAAAATGGAACACGATGGAACAATATGGAACAATCGATGGATCATTGGACAATGCCAAATGTCCATTGGATAAGAATTGGATACTGACTTCACATGAGAAGTTCATGGAACAATTGGATAACACTAGGATCATTAGCATTAATGGTATTAACATGTCAGGGCTTTAAAAACAAATCGATCATTGGATTTGTTTCTGCCAAATGACTTGACATGAGAAATTGATGGTGTAAAAATGACGTGACATGTTGATACGTTTAGATCCAACATGAACAAAAAAAAGAGTTTCAACATCCTGCTAGGGCGGAAACCGCGCCATATACGCCGTAGTGGTTTCATTTGAAGATTCGGCTTTGAAATTGCCGGTCATTTGAAGAAGGTCTTCCGAATGGTCCATTTGTGCGGCAATTTCAGACAATTCGAAGTTTTTCGGGATGTCAAGGGAACAATGACCCAAGATCCGTCTTCTGAAAAAGCTTTCAGATTTTTTCAGGATTCCCAGAAATATGTATGACCCATATGACCCATGTTGTGTAAATAGTTACCCAAGATGACCCAAGTTTGTTACGGTAACGACGTCTTTACACATCCGAAAGTCATGGGAATGGGCCAGGAGGATGGGCCACATTTGTTTTCGTGGCCCTGGAGAGATTTCAGTTTCGAATCACCGGGATGTCTTACGATATGATATATATATACATATGTATATGGTGTATATATATAATATAGAGTATGTATAATATATATATATATACGTATATACTCGTGTATATATATATATATGGATATATGGTATATATATATATATATCCTTTAGTGCAATGAACCTGTTCCATACATTCCCATCTCTTCGGGGTTACGTAACGTGCGGTCCCCTGCCTGTCAAGCCCTGGAATTCGGCGCCCGATTTTGAGGCGCTAAAAAGGCCACGGACATCAGGGAACACATTTCGTGTGGCAGTTGATATAATTAATTACCTTGTGGTTATTTAACGTAGCTATGGAAAATCACCATTTTTAATAGGTAAATCATCATAAATCATCTATAGAATGGGCAATTTTCCATAGCTAATTATGTTAAATAACCAGAGGGTATATGCTTTACATATACCCTATGGATCCAAACACTTCCTGAGAAGATACTTAACCCCCCAAATCAATCTAAATCATACCCCAAACACTTGCTAAGAAGGTACGGCTGGATCCATACTTGTTGCCATTTCCACTGTGACATAACGATGTCTATCAAGATGTAGTATTTTTATGTATTTTATATGAATGAAGAAGTTATTGGAATATATGGATATATGATATATGGCTCAAAACTTGGCACCTCAAAAAAAAAACTTTGAAATAACACATTCTGCCACCAAGTACGGCGTTGGGAGATCTGCTTGCTAGATCTAACCTTGTCTCTTTCAAAAGACCGCTGAAATCTATCAAAAACCCACAGGAGAAATCCTACAGGTTTACATTTTAAAGACTGGTTGGTGGTTTCAACCCCTCTGAAAAATATGAGTCAGTTGGGATTACTATTCCCAATATGATGGGAAAAATAAAACATGTTCCAAACCACCAACCAGGTAATAGTTGCTGGATGTTGCTGGTGGACCAACCCACATTATAGATTTTGTGAAGACCATTCCGAATTGGATCCCTTTGGTATCTCCCAAACGAGGTCAGAAATTGGACACTGCTTTGAACAGAAAAGGATCCAAGTGGTAGCACGATTGATCACATTCGTCCCTTGAGTTTGGCAGAGTTTTTCCACGCGATCGGATCGCAGATCAAAAGTCTCATAAACATTCTAGACTATGTACATTATCTGTGGTTGGTGGTTTCAGCCCATCTTTTTTTTTGTCAATTCAGGTCATCATCCCTTTTTTAGGGACGGACTACTTTGACTCAATCTTCGACGTTATCTCAAAACTTTGGGACACGCCCATCTGACTGTCATCTGACTGCGGCATCTCTGCATCACTTTGGCCAAGAATTCCAAGTGTTGAAACTATTGGGAGCCTGTCCTGCAGCTCCTGCAAGAAGCGGAGCCAACACGCTGCAACTTCAACATGTTTCTCAATGAATTTGAGGAAATCTCACACAAAATGTAAATGCAATGCTTTCACTGTGGTTTTCCTCAGCTCATGAACTGAATTTTGTTCCTAGAAATCGGTTTCTCACTGTGTGGTTTTGAAGGAAATGATTGGAAAAGTACAAGCATCATTGTATTATGTGTTTTCCTGCATCATCCAAATACATCCAAATACATCCAAATATGTATATATATATATATGCATGTATTATGTGTATATATATAATACGTGGATGCACTTGTTGATGATGTTGAAACCATGAACCAATTCCTTCATCTTCAAAGCCAGACTGACACCCTGTGCACAAAAAGGACACATACTTGCAGTCCTGGCGGTCCCATGGGTGGCCTGAAGCAACTTCTGGAACAACAGCAGCCAGCAACACCATCTGAACCATCCATTTTTTTTAGATTTCAGAGTATCTTACCAATGTACTGGTTGTGTTTAACAATCAAGCTACAAGTTGATATAACATTATATAAATTGTATATAGTTATTTTGTATGCTGTTTAACATGCTTTTTTTGGGCGGGTACAAACTGAGTGTCTTGGTAACATGACTGGGTCATGTTTAGGACAAAGATTGTTCGTTATATCGCCATATCAGCACCGGAGCATATGGCTTTCCCACAACAAATTGATGACGGACGAACCCCAGCAACAAACTTTCCAGCAAAAGCGATGAGAATCATACGTGACTAATGTGGCAAACCCAATGCCATAAACCATAAACATCATAAACCTACCATTTGGGGATGGTTTTAATCCAAGCCATAATAATTTTGTTTCGATGAAAGCATATGGAAAACTCGCCCATCGGGTTGCGGGATGCCGTGGCTCTCCAAATCATTTGGATCTGAATCATAGACTGATTTAAGTTGATTTAAGGGAACATGTAGAGGAAACTGAGGAAACCATGGTTGAGAACAGATGGTTTTTCTAAGGGTATCCTCATGTATCCTCTAAATTGTCCCTTAAACCAATCCATTGTCTGAGAATAGGGTACCCACGTGCCAGAAAAAATTGTTGGTTCATCCCTGATTTGCAAACAAACCCATCTGGCCCGTGGCCACACCTTCTAAATGACTGAGGTCAAGACAATCCAAGTCCTCTGCTTGGTACCTGGCTGAAGAAATGTTGCAGGATGATGATGTACCCTCTGGATCCCTCTGGTAATTTGTTACATAGCTATTGAAAATGGCCATTTATAGTGGATTTACCCATTGAACATGGTGATTTTCCATAGCTATGTTAGTTTACCCGAGGGTAATATTTCATGCATTGATACATCTTTGATCATTTGGGAGTCAGAAAGGGCCAGTGAGAAAATGCAAGCCTTGCGCGAACACTACCTGGATACATATTCATGCAAGTGATCAAGTGGGTCGCTGGTTCGAAGGTCATCGGGTTGCCCATTTATATTGACACTTCAATGGAGAACACCGTTAGCATAAACCATGAGGGTTTTGGGTGGTGGTTTTGAGCCAAATAACTGGCACATCGGTGGTACTATATTAAAATATCCACTTAGTTCTTTCTCCGCATCATATCCCGTCATGTACCCATTGAAATCCCCCCATTATATTCAACTGACAATAACTGGGCTTGACCTCAAAATCATTCAAAATCCAATGATCATTTTCCCTACATGGCTATAATTGGATGTATATTCGAGGTATACCCCATTTCCAGACCCAACTTGCTGTACCCTCCTGGCCTGTGGGCTGTTCACCAAGGCTAAAGGTGCTGGGGGGAACAGCTTCGCCAAGGCCTTGCCCAAAACATGGAGGTTTTTTTGCTGGGAAAATCATCGAAAAACCATGGGAACACCATAGGAAAACCTCATCTTGGTGAATCTTAGATAGCTGCCAACAAAAATCAAAGTTTTATCTGGCTTTTAGTCAGTATATGTCAGTATACTTACATTTTACCATTAATAGCAAACGATTGAAGTACTACAGTATCTAACCGAGGTTGACCCAGTAATTCCTCATAGGGACACAAACTTTTGCGGATGATATGCCTCGCTTACCATCTTTTCTGTTCAGATATACTCCGGTCCCCGGGAATGCCATAGAATCTATGGATACAAGGCTGATCCTGTAGTTCAGACATCGGGTTCACACCAAAAACCACGGCTTTAAATCTAGGGTATACACCATTTGTTTGGTCAAATCTGTAATTCGTGGGTGTGATAAAATTACAAATTATTGACCAACATAGTGGTTACTAGATGTCCTGATCCCCTTCTGTTGCAACAATGAAACTACCCTCTGGCAGTCAAACATGGCAATGAGAAACAACACACCCATTTGTACATGATTTACCCTCTGGTAAACTAACATCACTATGGAAAATCACCATTTTAATGGGTAAATCCACTATAAATGGCCATGTTCAATAGCTATTTTGACATAACCAGGCCGGGTACCGCTTGACTGCTGGAATGTTCCAACCAGCGCCTTTTGGATTACCAGAGGGCAACTTTGATATTAGTCATGGTATGTCCCGACATTTTGGCGATGACTCGCTAACATCAATTTGGAAGGCTTTTAAGTTTTAAAGTTTCAACTATGGTCCGGACAGTATTGTGATGTCATGGTACTAAAAAAAAACCTGACAAACTGGTTCGAGCAGGGTTGGAACAGGGTTGGAGCAGTGATGTGTGCCGCAAGAATGTCATTTTCGCTGAACAAATCCATCCCCCAAATCAATCCAAAAATATACATCAATCCAAATAAATCGAAAAATATCCAAGTCACCAAATCAATCCAGATGAATGAATCTCAGTAAAGCAATGTCATAAACCACCCTAATATCACCCATATGGATTCCGCGCCTCGTCCCCTGACACTGAAGAAGTCGATTGCCTTACACCCCCAACAGCTTGCAGCCGCGCAAAAAAAAAACATGTCCCCAATATGCTGAACAAAATCCCATTCTCTCATCTTCTCTCCCTATATGTCTTGGTGAAATTAGATGAAATCATCGTAAATCATAGTAAATCACCCTATTCTTGGTGGTTGGACATCCCATCAAAAGTTGATCACCCATCTTACCAACGCCCACCCATCTTACCATCCCAGCGAGGCACGTGAAGCGCGCGTCTGGCGGTGCATCAAACTGCCAGACGCGACGCGAGGCGACTTATCTCCAACTTAATAGGGATATATTATCAATGGGAATTTGAGGATCCTAAAATGGAGGCGCTAGTACTATATAAGGCAATATTTTGAGGGGATATCATATATATATAAACTATATCAATATCAATATCAACTAACACTAAGATCACTAATATCATCAATTCCTATATTTGCACATATTATTGATCATCAATTGACACTAATCTCAAATAGGTAAAAGCAAAATAAACCATGATAACCTCTGGTAAACTAAAATAGCTATGGAAAATCACCATTTTTAATGGGTAAATCAACTATAAATGGCCATTTTCAATAGCTATGTAACAAATTACCAGAGGGTAAATCATGGGGGAATTGGGACCCAATTTTGGAATTGACCAATGCGGAGTTGACCAGCAAATTTCACCACAAGAATGTCCTTTGAAAAAAACTCGGCACGGCACTGAATGGGGAAGTTTTTTTTTCTGCACTTTCAAATTACCATTCCAAAGTTCTGCAAGAGAAATATTTCTACCTTCAGTATCTGGAGATATCTGGAGATCAGTTGGGAGATTGGGACGACCGCGGGTAGTTTTGAAGACAAAAACCACCCCACCGGACCGAGGTCATGGAGGTCATAATAAGTCGGTTCCGGGATGTTCCAAGCACGGCGTTGACCCCCAAAAAACGGACTTTTGAGTGAGTGCTTGGTGGCCTCATTATGTATATGTATATGTATATATATATACATATTTATATAAATATAATATATTATCTATACAGTCTATACATCAATGAAACCTTTAAAAAAAAAACATGCTACGAAGTAAGACAAAGAAAACTTTAAGCATGACCAAGCTAATTATATTAGAAATAAACTCTACAGGATGGAGTTTGAGGACTTCAAAATCAGTGTTTCATAAGCTCCAAGACGCTCAATATGGATATTAACAAAACATATTAGCCATATGTTTCTGGGCTGCCCCGAAGCCCCTTGGTTTGTCCGCCGTTTTACTCCCCACCTGCAGCTTCTTCGCAAGATCCATCACTCGCTCCCTCTCCTGACAGGGCCATCCCGGGCGAAACAATATCTTACCAAAAAGCAGGTGTAATCTAATTGGTGGTTGAGCCACCCCTCTGAAAAATATGAGTCAGATTGGATCATCATCCCAACTATTGGGGAAAATAAAAAATGTTTCAAACCACCAACCAGTAATTGATATTAAAACAGAACGGGCAAGAGTTCCACACATGAGTAAAATACGTTTTCAGTAGGATAAAGTAAGGGTTCCTGTCACACTCCGTTCGGTGGAATGGGAGACTCCCATGAAAAAAAAAATCCTTGAAACAGTTTGCAGATGGCGAATTAATCACAAAAGGTCAAATATGGGGATGGTCAAGATTGATCACTCCCAACAAATACAAGGTAGAAACCCCTAAATAGCTAAGTTGGTGCAAATAACTCCAATAACTCTAGGACTAAAGGTTATGGAGAATAGAATTGATATACCTACGAGTGCTGGACCTTTCGCACCCCTTTTGACATGAAGTCACCCCACTGCAAGGCACAACGCGAAAAATAAAGTCACCCCACGAAATCCAGAAGTCACCCCACCATTGGCAAATCACCATG
>Ga0126342_10008765_pt1 | contig 18115 bp, 20 predicted proteins | sample Cyp1metagenome_FD_92528 | JGI IMG/M metagenome (GOLD analysis project Ga0126342, IMG submission 92528) | Coral microbial communities from Lord Howe Island, Old Settlement Bay, Australia - Cyphastrea 1 metagenome | ecosystem: Host-associated > Invertebrates > Cnidaria > Coral ... | reverse complement strand
GTTAATATATGGTTAATATATGGTTAATATATGGTTAATATATGGTTAATATATGGTTAATATATGGTTAATATATGGTTAATATATGGTTAATATATGGTTAATATATGGTTAATGATGGTTAATATATGGTTAATGATGGTTAATATATGGTTAATGATGGTTAATGATGGTTAATGATGGTTAATATATGGTTAATGATGGTTAATAATAATGTTGGTTAAGATCATTGTCATCCATTGTCATCATAAATTGGGATAAAATGGCTGACCCATGATCTCCATGTTGTTTCCCAAAAATAAGATAACTCATGATATATCAATCTGGTTGGTGGTGCAATAACCATCTTGAAAAATGATGGAGTTCGTCAATGAGAAGGATTGTCCCATATATTATGGAAAATAAAAAATGTTTCAAACCACCAACCAGGGATGTTTTGGGATATGACATATGGATACTATGGAATCCCAGTTGGCATCTGATCGAACTATGGCAATATGGATACTATGACAATGGAATCCCAGTGAATGGCAATTGGCTTAAAGAACCATTCGAAATTTCGATCCTGGATGGAAATCGGAATTACTTGATGTACCCTCTGCTAAACGTTTACGTAACGAACTGGAAAGATCCACCCATTTTTCATGGGAAAATCCACTATAAATCACTATTTTCAATCGCTTTTGGTATGTTTACCAGGTCGGGTAACTCCAATTCAAACGTTTGCCACGCCCCGGTGGCGATCCAAGTGGATCCAAAATATCCACCATCCAAAAGTGCATATGCAAATACATAAACACTAATACAATATAGAAACATGTAAATACAAATACATATACCATCATATACCCATGCATATTCCAGTATATCTACAATGATGTGTATATATCTGGGCAAATTACAATAATTCACTAACCTGAAATAAAGCAATTTGGGGATGATTCCCCTTACTAACCATGATTTCCAGTGAGGTCGCAGTGAGGTCGTTATAATTTACCCAGATATATATATAATTACATATTAAGTATACCCAGCTAAATTACGTACAGATCGTATAGAAAAACGATAAACCAACTTGAAAGACCCAGCCGCTGAAGAGATGATGAGTTTCAAGTCTTGTCGGAAGCGCGCCACCTTGGTTGATTTCAACATGGCGGTGGGAAAATGTCACACTCCTACCCAGTTCACACCAAGAATAGCAGGAATTGCGAGGTGGAAAAAAAGAAATGCTAGTTCATAATAGTTCATAGGTGTTGTTCCAGGGACCGGGCATATCTGAACAATTCTGAACAGAGAAAAACTATTGTCAAAACCCATCAACATTTGCTATTTTAACATGTTTTTGCTCATCAAGAATGTGGGCATTTAGTATTGATATAGTCGATAAATATTAAAATGATGGTTGATTGATTATGGCCATTGAATGGGAACATAATTGGGATATACTGTAAGACAGGATACATGTAATCAAGAAAATAGCATAGGTTCGAAAAGAGACCGGAGTGGGTTATATATTCATTGATCATTTGCACCGGCTTTAGCCACAAAAAATTGGGATATAAACCCAACAGCTATAACCGTGGAGTTCCGTTCACTACCCGCTTAGCAAAGCGGGTCTCATCTGTGACCATACTGAGTTGACCCTACGTCCTTCACCAAGCCAAACAGCACGTCCGTGTGAAGGGTTCGTTCCTGGAAGCGAAGTTTCTCAAGCGAAATATGGGGATGATCAGCATCAAAATAGCCAAATATGATGGATGTTCATCACCCATATCGGCCCCATGGTATTATCAGTTTTAGTCCATAGCCATATCGAGTTTGTTCAAAAAAAACGATAAAAAAAGGGAAGACCGGGGATGCCCTGATTTATAGCCATTATATAAATACTCAGGAAAATGATGATAAACCAGCCTGGGTTCTGATTATGGAAAGTGAGTTTGGACAATGATTATATATATGGAAGACTCATGCAAAAACCCAAGGAAAATAATCGAAAAATTGCAGGTTCATTTAGCACTTGGAAGTAAACATCGACAAGTTTTTTGTAAACTCGCTACAAAATCTCTTGTAGAAAATATGAAAACTATCGGTCGAAGCAGAAATATATCCCTGTGTTTCTTGAAAACTGACGATTCTGGGATAAAATGCCAACTTCAAGAAGCGGATAGAACAATTTCGGCTATGTACCGACGATTCTTTATAGTGGCGTCCTTACTCTTTGGATGTCATATTGCGGAAGCGGCCAAGAGACGTTTGCCACTGGAAGAACCCAAGTATTCTTGCAAAGGATATGAAGATGCTGGAATATGATGGAACACTTCAAAGCGCCATGCAGTTGGGATGGATCATCATAATGTGACGACGCAACAAATAATAAACCTGCATATGTATATATATAAAGCAAATGATACATTGTTGAAAGGTATATTCCAGTGTATTACTACATTATGTTCAAAAAAACGGTAAAATCAGGTATGTATATCATATTAATATTAGTATAAATATGTGATATTAAAATATACATTATATATATACAGTATATATTCTATTGATCTATTTTCCACCTTCCCATCTTCCACAAGACGCAACGTCTTGTGGAAATTTCCCGATCCCAGAAGAAAATCAGGCTGATTTTTTGGGGCTCGCACATGCGCTTCGTCCACCATCATGACCTTAAGGACGAGAAGGGTGGAGATTGTGTCTGATTTGAACCTCTAATTATGTGATATGAAGGGCTTAATATTAAGGGATGAGATCCTGACATATTTGCTGTTTGCCCATATTTTTCCCTGATCATTCCCCATCTTATTAGAACATCATTTTTCATTAGGGCTTCTAATTAAGGGATAATCAGGGCCTATTTCTTGTGAAAACAATGCGTTCAAAAATGTTCTAATTTGGTGTTTCCTGCATTACCACATCTTATCACATCCTATTCCCGCTATTCCTAGATTACAGTATGTGACAGTATGTTGCAGTGTCCGACTTGGGGTTACTATGGGTTATTGTTATCACTTGTAGATGAAATTCCGTTTGCAAAACAGCTCAATACAGCTCAAGAATCAGTGAAACAAGTAATCCCCATCGGACCATGGATCAAAATGAAGGAACTCCGCAAGTTTCAATCTGAGCTCGGCCACAAGCCTGGTGAAACTTCTGGTTTTTCATGGTGGGTTGATAAGTGGTTCTAGTCATCTGCAGGCGTGGTCACAAATGTTCTCCCTGTAAATGGTGGTACGGCTATATGTCCCAGATGCTCCATGGTGCTGGAATATTTACCTACATTTAGCCCAAAAATAGCCCAGTTTTGTAGGTAAATATTCCAGCACCATGGAGCATCTGGGTGTTATAATCTTCTATCAGTCTTGATCATTCACAATGAGTCCGCACTGAGGTCACTATGGCTACAGGTTAGTGCCGTTGGCGACTGTTCATCGACAGAGGTTTCACAAAATGGGGCACCTCTCCCCGAATCACCCGTGGTTGTTTCAATAAATCGTCTACCAGTCTACCCTCTGAGAATTTGTTACATAGCTATTGAAAATGGCCCATGTATAGTTGATTTACCCATGAAAAATGGTGATTTTCCATAGTTATGGTGATTTACCCATGAAAAATGGTGATCTACCTATTAAAGATGGTGATTTACCTATTAAACAAACTGTAAAACGTTTACCAGAGGGTGACTCAAAGGGCTGAAAATCTCAGTACGCAGCGGAATAGGATGCCATGTCAGGTTCGTTCCTCAGCGCGGCGGCGCCACACATGGCATGGCGCCCCCAAATGGGAGGATCATCACAGATTTCAAGGGATCGTTGGAAGAAATTGGCTAATTCAACGGGAAAATTAGCTAATGTTAATGGGAAATTAGCTATAATTAAATTGGATCATAACAGCTACTCAATTAGCTATAATTAAGTTTGTCTGAAAATGTCTGAACATAATGGGAAAACCTCATTGAATCCACTGATTATATAAGCAATGTGAATCATCCCATGATTTAAAAGTCAATTTCCCCGTTTTCCGACAAGCCCAGCTAGGCCGCTGGGTCAGACCTCTGAGATTCGTGCAGGAAGCTTCGCAGCAGCATTCCATCTGTCATGTATTCGATGATGGTGCGATCGGTCGTGCAATCCTGCCACATCCAAGCAGGCCATGACCCGCTAACCTCAACCATGACTCTGAACATGAAGAGATAAGCAATTACTCAATTTGACTCCAGAAAAATCATACCCCGGACCGCTAAAAGGATGGGTGTTCCTTTAGCTTCCTTCAACCAAACCTACGAATATCTGGTGCTCCTCGAAACGGATGTTGTATCCGACTTCATGGCCGACCTTGCAACCTCAGCTCTCAATGGTCTGTCAAACATATCACTGATCGGTGAAACTTTAAATCCCAAAACATGTATATATGAGTCATTCATCATCATCATCATCATCATCAATCATCATCATCCCAGATAGGTGGAGCAAAAATAAACACATAAACTCACGAAAGCAAGTCAGTGGTTTGGAGGGCCTCCAGAAGCCTAGCACGGCTGCAAATCACCCTGTTCCAAATTCCATCCGAAGAGATTGAGATGATCAACGATCAAGAAACACACTGAAAACATCGAGAGGAACCCCCAGAAAGACAGAACAGCCAATTACCACTGTTGTGGTCAAATTTTAGTGTTCTATCTTGGGGACTGCTGTACTGTACTATGTTTTGATGCACAAGCTTTAACATCAAAAAGGCAAGGCGCACAGCCAATCCGCATTCAATAGGATCAACGACTCAGTCATTGTCCTTTGCTGAAGACTACAAGACTCCCAGTTCCAAGCAGTGAATCCACCCTGTTGGAAGATCATGGAAGATATTCAGGATATTTCAGGATACAGGAAATCTGGGTCATGCTGTGCCACTGTGCCTGTTTGATTTTGAGACCAACTTGGCCAACTCGGGATGATTCTGCCCACCGCCCACCGCCTGGGGCCCCCAACCATACTCTTTCGCCACACGGGCTGCCACCTTGGATGCCACAACCCCCGGGGCGAACATGCCAGGTGCCCTATCTCTGGTGCATTTGTTAAGATTTCAAATATTCACCCACACCCAAGGGGGCTTTGAAAAAAAGGGGCTTCCCCAAGTCACCATGGATTTCATTGGATTTCAATCTCAAAATTCTCATATTTTTTAATGCCATGATTTGGGAGTACCCCAAAAATGACTTCGGACCCAAATCAAGGCATGTCCTCGCCAGGTGTCAGACGGACATTGCCGCCACTCGTCGCGGTTGGGTACACCTGGCTCCACCGAGATGAGTTGTGGGGAACAAACAAGACCCGAAGTCTGAGTCGAGCGACTGCAGAATTCTATATGGCTTGTCAGTGATTATAATTAAGAACAGCAGGAATGAAAAACACTTGAAAGCTTGGATGTATCCAATGCTCAAGCCGAGCTTGTGATCAACCGGTTCTCTCAAAGTATCTGCACACTGCAGGCCACTGACATAAGGTCCACAGAAGCCGCACCCGATCTTGCCGATCTTGGAGTAGCCCACTTCGTGCAAGTACTGCCTCGGAGTCAAGTTCATGTAGATAGTTTAGTGCTCAGGGTCTATTTTATCATTATGTTTCATCCACTGGCATCTTGTAGTTGTTACATCATCTTACTAATCCATTTGATTCCTGGTTACTTACTATTCTTGTTTTGGTATCTCCCTTGATTGCTTGGATCCACAATGCTGGGTATCAATGCTGCCTGATTACATGTCGAGGGAGTGCTATTTACGTCTAGGCTGAAAAACCGTCGCGCCAAACAAGCGTATCACAAGATCATGTGTTCTTCTAAGTGTTGCCATCACTCTGAACTAAATCAATGTGGTAACCCCAACAATCAACCATACCCAACACCACCATCTTTTATAAGTCGTATAAACCACCCCCCCCCCCGAAGTCATGGTAGATGTGTTGTGGCAGCCAGGGTTGCCCTCATTAACAATGATCGTCATATTAATTATATCATCACTATCATCATGATTAACCATTATTAACCACTATTAACCAATATTAACCACTATTAACCAATATTAACCACTATTAACCACTATTAACCATTATTAACCACTATTAACCATTCATTTCATCTCCGTTATCGCCAGGCGCTCGGGCGGGATCTGAGTGGTCTTCCCAGACCCCGTCTCGCCCACAATGATCAAGACCTGCGATGGGATGGATCATCTCTGGTGCTGCGATTGGTCGCTTTTTGAAAAATGATGGGATCATAAAATATAAAGATCAATGGTTATATAACATAAATGTAATGGATAACATTTATATAATTTTATATATATATGTATGGGATCAATGAGATCCATGGGATCAATGGTATATATATATAAATATGGATAATCCCACATTGATATTAAGAAGGGATCATTTCTACAGGGAGTTACATGGAGTTTTCTTTGATTAGGGCTGACGGGCTGATTCTCCAGTCTCTTGGCACTGTCCAAGTCCCACCTGGTAATCTCTGACCGCCTCCAAGAGAGGTGCCTGCTGTGCAGATGTGGCCGGCCAGGGCTGTCTGCGCTTCTGTTTGTCTATGGTGCTTCTAATCATCTCAAGCTGGAAGTCATGACAAGAAGAACAGCTTTCAGCCACTGCTGATGTGTTTTTTTTAGCGGCCGCCAAGGATGCCGATGTGAATTGATTGTGGATCAAGTGACTCAAGGGGTTGGTTTTCGGCAATACACCAATGACTATCTGGTTGGTGGTGACTTAGCCATCTGGAAAAATATGAAAGTCAATGGGAAGGATGACATCCTATTATGGGAAATGAAAAATGTTCCAAACCACCAACCAATGACTATATTTCAAGGTATGATCCATAGCTGGTGGCAGAGTCCAAGGCTCCTGAAGTAGCAAGCACCTTCAACTGCATGGGAGAGACACCCATCAAACACCCAAAGAATGACTACCAAAAACCTTAACTTTCCAGACCTGTTTATTTGTGGCGTCATCCTCCTTTCATTTGACCATGCAAAAGGCTCGCAAACATCCAATGCTCTCTATCGTATCAAGTTGGTGTCATGATTATCCCAGTAAATATCCCCATGATTACAGTATCCCATTATGATTGCTTAAAATCCGTGCTATGCCCTTAAATTATCCTCAAGTGCTGGGCCACTCTGCTTGACAGACAAAGCCGCCTTGTAGAGGTACACGGGCAAACTTTTCCGGTCTTTTAGCAGCTTATCCGCCTAGATGCTGCGATGGATCATGATGGATCTCAGTGGTCCCAATAGTTATCACCATGCCCCCCAGGCAATCATCAACATTAGGTGAACTACATAATGATAGGGGATGATAGGGGCAGAGAACTTGTGTAGATAGATATAACTTGACAAATATGAACAACCTATGTAATGGTTATCCAACTATTTACACACATATCACTTGGGTCAATAAATGATCTTAGGTGCCATTTGGGGCAGTCGAAGATTTGCATTAGTCATGGTTGATTGACCGTTCACATGGCCAGTCTTGGATTGTAATCACGCAAAAAGTGAACAAAAAAAATAGCTGATTGGGATTTACATATGTCAGATATCCGTGTGTATATATATACATCAAGATGTGTCCCCCTCCGCTAAAACCCAACCTGTTGGTCCAAGAGCCGTTTCGGCCAGCGTGCTGCAAAAGTGCTGAAAATAGAACGGAATTCTCGACGTTCATCCACTAGCAACCCCCGCTTGATCAAATCATGTCTGAGCTGGGGCAAGTTCTTCCCCTTCGAAAAAAAAAAGAGAACATCAAAGCCAGAGATCATTCATGTCTGCCAAGTTCACCCCTGTCAGCACCAGGACGGGTTCGGTAGTGACCCACAGTCATAAGTTCGTGTTCATATTTGTGCAACCCCCATTATATAACTATGATTAGATAGAGCTTATCTACATTTATCTACCATGTACTAGTTATAAAATGTTATAAACCAACTTACTCTCCGGAATTCTCTGCGGCAATTTCACATAGCTATATTACATATATATATATATATACATGGAAAATGGTCCATGTGTGTCCATGATTTACCGATTGAACATGGTGATGTTCCATATCTATGTTGAATTCCTAGAGGCTATCTATACTTATCCAAGAAATTGGGGCAGCCGGGCAGATCTCGGTGATCTCGCTGATCTCGCCTCTTTCTTCATCTTTTTGAAGACTCGCTGATCCCGGACGGCTTTGGGCACGTTCATGTCCTATGGGAGAAACCCTTCAAACCCCACCATCCCACCATCGGTTCAAGGCCGAATTGTGACCTCAAAATACCTCAACCATCATCGACGATCTGTTGTTTTCTGCACGAGTTTTGCTCGCGCATCTGAGAGCGTCTGGCAACACCATCATTCACTGAATCTGCATGGGCCTCACAGATTCTGCATATTCATGGCTGCTGGTCTGGATATCCTCCAGCTCTGACTCCAAGGCCATCTTTGTTCTGGTTGGTGGTGCAATAACCATCTTGAAAAATATGAGTTCGTCAATGGGTTTCGGATGACATCCCATATATGAAATGGAAAATAAAAAATGTTCCAATCCACCAACCAGTGTTGGAGTATCTCCAGCCATTTTTGGTGGGCGAGTTCCCATTTCTATCCATTTCTGCTCGTTAAATCCCATGATTTTCCACATGGAAATCCACAAGGAAATGCTCCACTGGTGAGATCCACGTGTCTACAAACTGCTGCCCTATGTGGGCAAGAGATATGTCCTTATCAAATGCCTTTAACAAGGCGAAACCCGTCAAAATCCCACCTGTTCATGGTTGAGCCCACTTCTTGTTGATGTTCAATAATGATAAATCAGTCAAATTCCATCACCATTTGGGCGACGTTAAATCCCCAATGTCTTGCTGATTTATGCTGCTAGTGTAATCCACCATGTTTCCGGCACTCCTTCTCATCTTCTTCGCCACTGGATTCAGCTTTGGGCCCCTCACTGATCTCTGGTGCCTGGGCACATCTGTGGAGGATTTCATCCGGAGAAAATGGAAGTTCATCACCAAACATGGCCAACATATCCAAGAATAAATGATATGTTGGGTGAGGTCTTCCCCAATTTTATGGCCATGTTGGGAAAATGATGGTCAAAAATCAATGGTGAACACACATTGGGAGGATCACCAGAAAGATGAAGGACTTCCTGGGCTTCTGCCAAGCAAAAACGACTGATTTCAGGAAGAGATTTCAGCATCAACAACTGGAATTTGAGCAAAACAACATATATAATTTGCAAACAAAACAAAAGGATACAAAAGGTACCTTGGAGGCCTACTGTTCATATGGCTTTGCCCTCCAAATAGCTATAGTTTGATGGTAAATTCAGGTAGATACACCATTGCTAAGCACAAACCCATCAAAAGGAAATCCATGGAAATCCATATGTTCCATGATACTATCCAACGGGATCTAACATGTAACATGATCTAACTAGTGAACACAAACTCATGGAAAATAGTAATTCAACCTTGATTTGACTTTGTTATCCATATCATCTCTACAAGTTAAATCATGTTAAATCCCTATCTTTCCATGATAAACCAGCATTTCTGACGGCTGCAACCGCTATTTTCAAACGCTTTCAACCACAATGTGTTGTCAGTCCTCCGGCCTTGAAGTTTCCTCCGACCACCTCGGCTTCACCGAACTCCACGGCATCCTGATTTTTTCAAAGAACGATCCACGGGGATCTCATAGGGGATTTTCCTTCTGGTAATGGATTGGTTTAAGGGAAAATCTACAGGAAACCATGGGTTTTCACCATAAAATATAGGGGTTTTCACCATAAATATTCCCATCATCCAATTCTATGATTCTGGTAATCCCATCGGATCCGACATGGGACCGTTTTCTTCCCCATGGGCCAAAAAAAGGGCTGGTTGGTGCTGACTTCACCTGAAAAATCATGGAGTTCGTCAAATGGGTTTCGGATGACATCCCATATATGGAATGGAAAATAAAAAATGTTTGAAACCACCAACCAGGCTTTAAACAATTGTTATAATCGACCCTTGAACATATGATTTTGTTCTAGGGTCATATTCATTTGTGGTCCATAGATGTCCATAGGGAGATTCTTCAAACAAAAGGATACAAAAGGTCATACGTGGTCATACACTTGATCCATAGGCACACAAATTACTGAATGTTGTTGGTTGCCCGGTAGGCTTAACCTTTGCCTGTACAACTTGTGATTAAACTTACCATCATGAGACTATGGTGGTATTACCATCATCTAAGATTTAAACCCTGAGACTCACTCATTTTGGTTGGGAAAGTAGTCTTCTAAGCAGCAACTCAGGGCAGAGTCTACGTTAGGAGGCAGGACAACCTACAATAGTCCATTTCAAAATATTTCAACGGAGAAAATGGATGAAAATGCTGGGGAGATATAGAGATGGCAACAATCAGTGGGTTCATTGGGCGCTGGTTTGTCTACCAATCCCAAGAAATGAAGTTGTAAATTGACGTATTGATGGGCTAAAACTCAAGGACTGGGCCCACTAAGAAGTCCACATGACCGCGGCGAACCCCCTCATATATGTCCATCAGATAGGTCGAAATCATCAAATGAAAAGCAAGTCTTTAAAACCTTTACATTGGTTTGATGGTTCAACTTCCGTCTTTATTAGCCATGCTATGCATGCTATGTTCTTGGTCAAAGCCTCCAGCTGTTGGTTTACCATGGTTTACCCTGTTGGTGAAACCTCCAGCAGATGCTCTGACTCTCGCTCCTCCAGGATCATTTCGTACTGAGTTTTGTCCTTGTTCTCCTTCCGACCTCCAAAACGTCAGCCAAGTCACTGCAGGACGACGAAACAAGGAACCATCATCGACGTTTCCGAAACAAGGAACACTAAAATGACATTCAAAACATGTCAGAATGCTGGAGATCAAAAAATTGGAGATATGGAAAACATAACAAGTGCCATTCGAAATGTGACCAGTAAAAGGGGGATGTGACAAGTCACATAAGGGCTGGAGAGGAAGATCAACACCTCCCACTTCTGTGTGTACTCCCCGATATGTTCAATATCTCATGTTTGTGGATTGGATCCCCCTTGTTTAATGATGGAAACCTTTATAAACAAAGCAGTTTCAAACGAAGCACTTTCGTGCCCCAGTCAATCCTGGTAGTCACCGTGAACCCTGAAAAAGTTGGGCTGGTCTCCTAGTCAAATCTCCAGCTTTTGATGTTCAAACCAGTTCTGATGGTTCTAATCTAGATCTCAATGACATCGCACTAGAATCCCCGTCATATCCTCATTTGTTTGGGCTTAAAGGCATAAATCACAATTGTCCATGCTTAATCACAGCATTTGAGGCGACGGGGAACCTTTCTGCGCGCCGTACTTGGCCACGGCTTTGTTCACCGTCTCATCTTCAAGACGCTGCTCTTCGTTGGGCTGCCACTTCCTGGGGCGTTGGAATCCCGTTCTTCCTGGTTAGTCATTTATATTAAATGTAGGGAATATGTATACTGGGGATGAAAATGAATTTTGGAATAAAAACATACATATATATATACATATTCCCTATTGAATAATAACATCTACAATATATATATATATACATATATATATATACATATATATATACATATATATATATATATATATATACATATATATATATACATAACCTGGTTGTAACATTAAATGAGGTTATATGTGGGTTATATGTGTTCCAACAATCCCGTGCATTAACCTGTTCAATATGATACTGGCTGGCATTTTGCCATGGCTCAAGGGGTATTGGACACATCCCTTTGCGCTGCTTGGTTTGTAAGTATTCGTAAATATTGTTGGCTGGTGGCTTATAAATACTGATGATATATTGATATATGGGTATGGATCAATACCTATTAATACCATTTTTAGGGGGATGAACATCCATTTACCAGCTATTTTGATGTTCACCAGGGGTACAAGGTTTTGACACACTGCCATATATTGTAATAATCCTCAAGCAACAGACCAGTTACTAACTCGTCTCATCAGTTTTCGTCTCATCAGAGGTATAACTTGGTGATTCCACGGGATGGTTTTTCTGGTGACCACCATATAAAAGTCTCTGAAAAAAGGACCATAAATGGCAATGGTCATGTTCAGAAATTTTCAGAAAACCATATCTATGGTTTATGGCTGTTCATATAAAATATGGCAATGTTCAGAAATTTTCAGATTAACCATCTTTGGATTCTGATGTACCTAAAATGTTCAGAAAACCATATCTATGGTAACCCACTATTCCAAAAGAGGATATGCCAAATATAGTTATATATGTGTATATATGTACTGCTTGGCGAAAATGTGGTTCTTGCTAATGACGAGTAGGATAACGATCCAAGTAAGGATCCTTGCGAGGGTTTGTGGATCATATATGAATATATATATATATATACATGCCAACCAGCATGAACACATGTCCCGACAGAAAGGGAAAGATAACCGACAAAAAATAGAAGGTTATATAACCTGATTGCAGACATCAATAGCTAACTTCTAGTTACATCCCTCAAGTTCCAAACTGTGAGTGCCCCGGTAGGAGTGTGCATTACGAGTAGGATCTCGTCCAACACCCCTGAAACAGACAAAAGTCAGAAATCTCTGGAGTGAGAAGGTAAGCATAGAAACACATGGCTGCAACATTCAGGGCTGCCCAGCCAGTAAAATAGGTACATCATGGTACATCAAGTTGTACGTTCCCAAAAAAAAACAGCTTCATCCAGCAGTTGCAAATGAAATGCAAAAGTCGCATTTCAACCATCACTCGATGCAAGGGAAAACCTTTCCCGGAAACCATGGTTCAACAGCCATCGAAGTACAGGGATTCTCCCTATCGGCAATTCAACCGCCCTTGGGGCCGCAGTTCCAGTTACAAGTGGATGTAAAACCATATATCATACTGTACAAATTATATGTAGGATTTATGACAGTTATTGTACCATATTTATAGGATTTATGACAGTTATAGATAGTTATAGCGTTATACCATGTTATACCCCCAACTTTCCGGGAGTTATTACCATGATTTTTCCATGACCCCAACTGCAGCCCCCAGAACCACTCCAAGGTGCTCATCGTAGGTCTGCTGGTAGCGCTGTTCCAGCACGGCGAAGCGCTTGTTTTGCCCTGGCACCAGCCCCAAAAACGCCCAAAACGAGGCAGCAGAAACGCACCAATCATGGGAAAAATGCTGGTTTACCCTCTGGTAATGACTAACATAGCTATTGAAAATGACCATTTATAGTGGATTTTCTCATTGAAAATGGTGATTTTCTATAGTGATGTTAGTTTACCAGAGGGTAATGGGATTGCTAATGGGAGTTTACCACAAAGAATTGGTTCATCCCACGAATCCTAAGTAATTTGTTGTTTACCCCAGTTGTATATAACTGGATTAACCCTACTTATCACATCTTATCCCACTAATGACCAGGGATATAACCTACTCACTAAATGAGATAAGCCATCAAGTAGTTGAAAAGGCCAAAGCAACCAGTTTCAAACCCTGATGTACAGCGGTAATTCTCCAAATATGAGGACAGTTCCAAGGACAGTTCCAAGGACAGTTCCAAGGACAGTTCCAAGGACAGTTCCAAATCTGTTGCCACGTGAATGTGGCAGGGCTGAAGAATCTCGCCCTCAGTTTCTTCATCCAAAGTGTATCAAAACAGGAACCAGTCGGAGCCAGGCACGTGGGAAGTTCTACTCCTCTATCATCTAGTAGTTGGAGCCAATTAATGCCCACTACGCCATTAAGCTTGATTCTGTCCCCAATCTATAATTCCAAACAATGGTGTTGCTTAAACCCCCATGATATCTTACTGACTATTGATTAGGTTATTATTCATAATTGGTTCATTATTAATACGTATATAATAATTCCGAAAAATTATCACAATGTATTCATGGTCCCCTTTACTATCAGTTGCATCTGCCATTATTGTCCCATGACAATCCCATCACATCATCTCATCAAATGATGGGATTATTTGACGGGACTATGATGATTATAGAATGGGATGATATATTGGGATTATATGATGGGATTATAATGATTATAGAATGGGATAATATAATATAATATAATATCATATAATATCATATAATATCATATCATATCATCACATATTAGCCCCACTATATAATTCCAGTCTTATCCCATCATTCTCCCATGACTCTTCTTGCTTAAACTGACCAACCCGCCCCACATCACTAGAGACTCGTTCGACCCGAAACGCCTGGCCTTTGTTGTCCTCGTCATCATAGACGTCGGGCATGTTGTAACCCACTGGCTTCTCAAGGCCGCGCTCCTGTTTTTCAAAAACAGCGGAGATGGGATGGTTATCAACGGAACCCAAATGGTTCTTCGTGGTTATTAATGGTTAATAATGGTATGGGAATATCATTGGAATATGATGGGAATATTTTAATATTACCCTCTGGTAAACGTTTACATAACCCAGATGCAACCCATGGTGCTGGAATATTTACCTACATGGAAACCCCAAAAATCGCCCAGTTTTGTAGGTAAATATTCCAGCACCATTTTTGTTGCATCTGGGAAAGGTGGTTGTGGAAAAATCACAAAAGCGAGATGTGAACAGAAACATGCTGATTTATTAAGAAAGCAAGATGAAATAGTGGTGTTTCAATCGCAAACACCCATAAGTTGTCCGGCAAAAATTCTGATTTGATATTTAAAAAACCAAGATAACATGGAAAGATCAACCACAATATGGGCGTCCATGCAAGAAAATTGGTGGAAGCGGCCAAAGAATGGGTTGGACGAATCAGAAGATCCGGAACGCGACCGCGTAACCACCTTTGAAGGGCCTTTTTTTTACGGACCGGCGGATTGTCTGTTCGATTTTGGGAATCAAGATGTACATACAAACCCAAGCACCACCGATGATTGGTCATTTGTCAGCACTGTAAGGGTCCCAATAAAGATGTCTAAGAAACTATAGAAAACTTTTTCCCTGCTATTTTGACGCTGATTTCCTGTTCTATCTGATTCTATCTGTCTGGATCTCTTTAACATTCTTGGACCGCAGGGTACCGCAGTAACTTCATCAGGGCCTTTCAGCTTCACCCAGAGTCCCCAGGGCCCTGGCGGGCCATGACCGGCGCGACACTCCCGGCTCCTCCATGCGTTGCTTCGTCACGTCATAGAGCTGACGTTCCAGCTTGAGGTACCTGAGGCGGGCGGCCCATCTGGGATCCACCATACCCTGGGACCGGTAACTCCAATTCTGGAACCCATTGACCTGGGACCCACAGCTTGTTCAGGGTGTCCGATTTTGATCCACAGCCCCGCAAACAAGTTCGAGAGTGTCAACAGTTGACAGGAATGCCAACAGTCTGTTTGAATCGTAGAAATTACGCTGATTGCAGAGTCTTCAACAAGCACGTTCCGTTCACTATCACCCAGCTATCACAAGAAACTGAAGCAGGCTAATGACATCCTCTCTAATCCTAGCTGGCTAACAGTTAATATTTCACCCTGAAACAATCTCTCCAAAAGCAGACATTTCCAAATAATCAGTATTTCAAATTCTGACCCATTTCACCTACCCTAACGGCTGTGAAAAGTGGAGCTTTTAGGCTTGCCCGAACCATCTGTCGACTCTGTCGATTGAGTCAGGGTGCTGTTGTTCTGCATCCGACAACTTTTCGCCCTTCATCAGCCACTCCGCGTCGGAGACTTGCCTCTGCCAGGTCTAGAGATGAAACTCACCTGTCCTAAGGACACCAAAAAAGAATGGATGAAAACTCAAAAGTCAAAACTCCGTTGAATCGGCAAAATCAGAATGATCGTTTCGCGTGACCCCGAGCGAAAAGTAGAGCAGCGAAACTTACACCAAAAAAACATCAAGTTTGATCATATTTGATCATTGTAATATAGATGAAGTTGTATGGGATTTTAATCCGGTTGAGTGAAACAAAATGTGGAGACTTGTTGCAACTGGCATGTGGCAAAAACATGCAGAATGTGAACATCCTCACTACACCCTGAAAACCAACATGAAACTGTCAAACATCGGTTTCCATGTTGTTTTTCTGGAGGTATATCAGTATATCGCATGGCTTATGCCACCCCAAAGGTGAACCGGTCACTCCAACAATAAGGGCTTACCGGCTTATGGGTTATTAATGGTTATTAACCACCAACAACCACTAACTAATGGGTTTCTCAACCCATCAATTGTCAGTCACTTGAACGGAGGGTTGAACCAAGATAGCAACGAGCAGCGGCAACGCGCCTCCCACGAAGATCGGAGATTTTCACCTGGTTCCAAGGATGACCAGGAAGGTGAAAAGGACCAGAGAGGGAAAAAGAGAAAAAGAAAGAAAGGAAGAAAAAAAAATGGGCATGGGTGAAAATTGGTGCACTACTCCAAACAAAAAAGAGAATATAGCCATTAACTATCTCATAAAAACTAGTCATGATAACAAGATTAAGAATATGTTTGTCATATAGTTGTAACATGATAGAAAAACGATAAACGGATATACTGCACAAATCCCAAAATTTAACCATGGCGAAAGTGGCCAGATAATTCCACTTTGAGTCTCCATTCTGTACATTTGGCTCTTCATGGCTGACTATCCATCCTTTATCCATTCCCGGACCAGCTTGGATGATTTGTAATTTCATGCATATCTGGGATATACGTTCATTATATGCTTGGAAGTAAGGAACCAAACCACTCGAGGTACGATGAATGCCGGGTGAAATCTTTGGCCATGTCCGCAATTCTAGTGATTCAATGATATAGATAGTTTATGGTTAATCTCCCATTATTTCTACTCGTAGGTTGGCTATCTCTCTCATATTTGATGGTCACCTGGTCTCATTGATTGTTTTTTTTTCCATTCTGCAGCTGTTGGGTCCTCTGGCCCGTGCTGTCTTGCCATCATTGATTGTTAAGATAAAAATATACTGAATACAGATATTTGGGAACCATTACCATTTCTGGAAAAAAAAACATTGTTGGTGCAAAAAAAACTGGTTTGATGGTTCATGATTCCTACATTAAATATATATGTTAGTATGTGTATGTATATAGATATATGTTCATATGTGTGTATAATTGTGTATATGTGATATATATATATATGTTAATATATGTGTATACATATGGTGATATATGTGTCTATGTGCGTCAATGTTGAAGTTTACCTCCTACGCGGACAATGCCGATGTTTGGGTTGGTTAAACTTTAAACATCGATGTTCTCAATGTTGATGTTTAACCCCTGTGAAGAAATCAATGGAGCTTGGAAGTGTAACATATATTCATCATCCCAGTTTCCCAATGTTAGGACCTATTGAATTTCCGGACGGAAACAAATCAATTAACCAAATTTGTAAGTTCCCGGCATCCTTTATGTGAGAGTCTAGGGACAAAACATGGGACCTTAAACCTGTTTGGAAATTTGAAACTCCTAGAAGCGCATGTCGTATGTTTATTGCACTACAAATTGGTATGATTTAATACCCAAAGAAATCTCGAACTCAGTGTTGCCACCGGAGGAAGAAACAAACCAAAAAAATCCTTAGCGTGATGTAGCGTGAAGTACTCGTGAAGTTTGCGTGAAATGCGATGTTTACCGACACAACTCCCATGGTTTTGTAGGGCAAAACGCCTCTGCAAACATACGCATGGTTGACTAAAAGCTAGACAAAATCCTTTGGGAAAGTATGTGTCAAATGTGATTTTAAGTGATAACCAATGAAAAATGTTCAAAATCAAGATTCGGCAGCAGCAGAAAATTTTGAAAAAGTGCTGCACCACATGTTTCAAGGGTAAACATCGACATTCATGAGTAAACACCGACGTTACACAAATGCTAGGTAAACCATTAATCAAATGCGTAGGTAAACATCAACATTGGACTTCCAGGATAAATAATATTATATATGATATACATCTATCTATACCTTTTCTATGCATATAAAATCATGTTTATATACATATACATATACATATACATATACATATACATATACATATACATATAAATATACATATAAATATACATATACATATACAGAT
>Ga0126342_10008764_pt1 | contig 18116 bp, 14 predicted proteins | sample Cyp1metagenome_FD_92528 | JGI IMG/M metagenome (GOLD analysis project Ga0126342, IMG submission 92528) | Coral microbial communities from Lord Howe Island, Old Settlement Bay, Australia - Cyphastrea 1 metagenome | ecosystem: Host-associated > Invertebrates > Cnidaria > Coral ... | reverse complement strand
GACGCGACCCAGACGCGACCCAGACACAACCCAGACACAACCCAGACACAACCCAGACACAACCCAGACACAACCCAGACACAACCCAGACACACCCAGACACGACCCAGACACGACCCAGACACCCCAAGGAAAAGTGAGACACAACCCAGACACAACCCAGACACCCCAGGGAAAAGTGAGACAAAACCCAGACACAACCCAGACACCCCAGGGAAAAGCGAGACGCAAGCGAAACGCAGTCGAAAATATGAAGGAGAAAGTGCGATTCGAGAGATTAAAGTGAGGGCGCAAATGCAGCATGCATACCTGGCCTCTATGTCACACTCGACGCCAAGTGATTGGACCCATTGCACATACTCCGTCACCGTCGCTGTCTCCATTGGTGGATCTTGGAAGAGTGTGGTAACCACGTGGCAAAGCATGTCCTGCAGGCGACAACCCGCACTCAAGCCATGGGTGTGTCTCTTTTCTGTCAATGTTTTGCGCGGCTTGTGGGTGATTTTACCTGCTGCTACTTAGTTCTTCGCAGTGGCAGACGCCTGCGAAGGTTCAAAAGAAGCTAGCTGCGTCACGAGCCCTAAAATAAAACGAAAAAATCGGTCCAGGGCACCCTCCGTGTTGTTTGTGTTCTCACCATCGGCCGTAAAAATTTCACAGCCGATGAAGTAGAGCCTGCCTCGCACCAATGGCAAACCAAAATCGGACGACCTGCCATCAAGTGACGATGTGGGCTGCATTCAAGCTGGAATATGATCAACCAGTGCTATTTGCTGGACAGGGATGAGATGTGATCATATATCATGAATCATGTGTACCCAATCTTGACAGCTGGAATTGCACCTGCCAGTGGGCGATGATCTCTTTGGACTCTAAATGGGAAATGCTTGCCTTTGAGAAAGCACACGCCAAATATGTGAAGCTAGAAACATTGAACCCGCTGGGAAAACTGCAATATTCACAGCCTAAAAACTCTTGGGGAAAAACCTAGAAAACATAAATGAAGAGGCTGTAGCTGGCCACCACTTTATCACTTGTCCCACCTCACCTCAGAGTCACCACTCGCACGGCATACCCTTTCAGCAACTCGAGTCCTACTTCTTCACCTGTCGCCAGCTTTCCTTTCCGGATGAAATCAATGGGTGCCTGGCTGGAAAGCATGGCAGCAAAGTGTTTTGCAAAATGATACGGAGCAGGGGAAAATGGATCTCCAATCAAGAAGCGCGAAAAAGAGCGGAAGCTTTTGGATGGCCCCAAGGTGGGAACATGAAAAGAAAAGGATTTGCCGTCCGCTCGCCTCCGTTTGGACGCCTCTTACATATTTGGGAATCAGAAGGTTGCATAGGTTGGCAGATCACAAAGAAACTCATGCTGTTCCACAAAGGTCGACAAGCCTGTCATAACAATCTCAGAAAATCAAATCTTCTTTTGGAGACCTGCCTCCTCTAAACTTTGCCTACAAACTCGAAGAACATTTTGCAGAAATCTTTTTCCTGATTCGGCAGGCCGATCAAACTGAAGTGTCAATCGTCCGCAGAGCAGACAACGCCTCCTTGATTGCTGTCCTTTCAAGGGAGGCGGCATTGCCATTTGCCAGCTCCTTCTCCAACCACTCCAAAGAAGATTTTAACTCTTCTGAGCCTGGCGACATTTGCCGGGTACATTCCGTATGGATCGAGCGCTGGGGCTTGTTCTTGTGGAACGCAAATTCGAACCGAAGGGTTCCTTTGCTGATGCGGTTGGCGCAGAAGAAGCAAGTCATGGCACGCTGTGCTTCCTTCAAAGATATGATCCCGGTGGCCTTGTGGAAGAAACGGGCCTGGGCTCCGAGTCTCTGTCTCTTCTCTGCCAGATCTGCTGCCTCCTTATGCAAAATGGCATCATCTTCTGCTAAGCCCTGCGCAGCACGCATGGCTAGTTTCAGCTGCTCCATTTGCGAAGATGACAAAACTGTTCCATAATCATCACCAGCAGCATTCGCATCGCCATCCATTTCCTTGCCTGTCCCTGTGTTTGCGCTGGCTGGCGCTTCATTTTCATCATGTTTGGTCTGATCGCCTTTCTTCTGTCGTGTTCCCCTTGGCTTCTTGGGCCCCGGTTGCTCAAAATCAACATCTTTCTCTGGAACTGCCCGCTTCTTGGACTTCGGCTTTTGCGAAATCTCCAATCCAAAGGGTAAAGCAATGATCTCTTTTGATTTGGCCTGTCTGGCAGAGCTGGGCGGGTCGCAGTCTTTCCCAATCCAGAACTCGGCCAAATGCTGTTTGTAAATGGCAAGGTTCGGATGTTGGAGATATGATTCCATGTGGAATGGGTGGATTGAGACGTTGAAGGCCAAATCTTCATAGTTGGCGCCGAGCCCAATAGCCTCATCAACGGAAGCTACCAAGATGCTGTAGGAGGTACAAAGCTTCAAGCAGCCCGTTCGGGCACAAACCTGAAAAGCCAAACCTTTCTCCACAGCAGGGAATGGGTCCATGGGCGCGAACACATGGCAAAGGGGCTTCTTTCTAACGCAACCCAGCATATACCAAGTTCTGAAGAATGCTGGCTTCGAGGAAGAAGATGACGCACCGGCGCTGATGGAAAACCGAAAGCAGCACAAGGCAGGTAAATTGGTCTTCTGCTTTTCCAAATGTTGCTGAAGGTGTTCAGCCATCTGAACGACAAAGGAAGCTGCTCTGTGGCTGTCGCAAAGGCCGGGGTGCCTTTCCTGGCAACTCCTGAAGAGCTTTGGGCTCTCTAGCGGGTTCTGCTGAATGACATCATCGTAATCAAAGAAATCCCGGAGCTTCTCCGCAGCAGAATTGAAATCAACGGTCTCGTCCACAAGTTCAGGCCGCAAGGCCGCATTCAAATTTCCCAAAGAAAGCCCGTAGTTCCAAACAGAATGGTCTGCAGCAGCTGCCAAAGACTTGTCAAGGCGGGCTTGCAAAAGCCGTTTGCGCTGAGCTTTTGTCCTTGAACGCCAAAAAAGCAAGAAACAAATTAATTCTGAAGGCGGCCCGGCTAACAAGATTGATTCCATGGGTCTGGTAGTATGCGGTATGCGTATATACTGCTACTAGTACTATTACGAGTACTAGTACTAACAGCAACAACAACAACAACAACAACAGCAGCAACAACAACAACAACAACAACTACTACTACTGTTATTATTAGATAGTTTGCCTAACCTTCGCATCCATACTGCATGCCCGAGCAGCAAGAGAGAGCTTTCACTGTTGGCAGACAAAGGCATTCTGGACATGGCCTGGCGCTCGGTTTGTTGCCTGATTGCCATCTGCTCAAACAAGCTCTTTTCGCCTGCAGGCAATGCTCGCCACTGGCAGGTGACGTCTCGCACTTTGTCTTTGTAGTCGGCACTGCCAATGCGGAGACCGCATCCTTTCACTCTTTCTTGAATGAACAAACAATACCCTGTCACCTTTCGCTTGCGACGGAGAGGCTTCATGGTTTTGCCCATGCCACAAGCCTTCCTGAGCTGAGCTGATTCTGTAGGAAAGAATCATGGTACTTGGAGAACTTGTTGAAACCCAAACTTAGCGCTAGTGCCCAGGCCCCGGGATCTCCATGCTCACCCAGGACATTTGACAAATTACAGACAACTTGTGAATGGAAATTCCAAGGATCGCAACATTCCTGGGCGTTCTGTTTCCGCCTCTTGCCTGTTTGACATGGGTCACTGGTTTGGATGGCATCGTGGTGGATGCACAACGTTGATGCAGCAACCGAGCTGAGGTCAACTTCACTTTGCCACAGGTTTCTGACATCACTTCTTCCTTGAATTTTTGGTGTTCTTGACTGCAACTCATAATGTAAGTGTTCTGTTGAATCGTTGCTGGCTTCCTACCGGCCTTGTGCGCAGCGCACAAGATTTGGGTGTTGGCGTGCAATTTCTCAACGTTCACTGAACTCGCTGGCAAATGGTAGAGCGCTTCACCAAACAATTTCAGAAGCTCTTCAACCATGGCCAAATCCGTGCCTTGATTGGTCACAGCAAGCGCAACCCTCGTACAGTCATCACCATGGCAGCATGGACGATCAGCCATAGCCAGTCCTTGCAAGGTGTTTGAGGCATCTTCCACCGATGTAAAGAAGGTCCCAAGTAATTGCACCCATCCACGCTGACTTGGAAGACTCAAACGGCGCCATGTATCACACATGGTGCAAAACACATGTGGGAAAGCCGTGCCGAGATCCAGGCCAAACATATCGAATAGTTCTGAATCTGGTACAGCCTGGAGAATCGTCGAGTATTCGGCCAAAGTCTCCACGATCCTTGCGCATCAATCTTGGGAGGATATGGCTAGAATCTAGAACGTAAGAAAAAGATAAAAGGTTGTAATCTATACAAGAGTATCCTTCAGGTCGGATTGCCAAATCTGAAGCGCTAATCGCACGCTTTTCTTGAGCTTTGGGATGCAAAAAGAAAAAACATTCAAGTTTACTAGGGCCAAGGATCTTTTCCCCGTTGAGCAACTTCCAATTGAGCAACCGCAGTGACTCCACAGTGGCGACGGACGTGGAGCCGAGCAACTTCAGGCCACACTCCTTCAGGTTCACCCGGGACCGAGAAGTCTCAATAAAGCTGACGTGGTCCATGAAATCGGCCAGCGGATTCGACACCAAGAATGACACACCCAAGTCTTGCCGTATGCTGTCGCTGGTCAAGAAAGCCACTGATTTTGTCAACCGAACTTCTTGCTTGAGGGAAAAGCTCAAATCTGGAGAGTCAGGGTCGAGATCAGCAAATTTTGCGACAGAAGATTCATCAGAGCACATGGACAAAGCATATTGCAGCACACCATTGCAAAAGGTTCCCCTGATTGCCCAATTGAGAGCTGGCTCCCAGTGCTTCCACCTATACAGCAGTGGAATGGCTGGATAATCCTCGCAGAGCCGTCGCAGCGCTTCGCGGGTTTTCACTTTTGCTTCAGCTGCAGATGGACAACACCCTGCTGTGCACCAATGCACGAAGCAGCCATCACGCCAGGTATTGGGATCGAACCGCCATGGATCATTAAACACAGCCAAAATGATTTCCTGGGATTCGGGCGGCAAGCCACTCAAAGCCATCTTCACCAGAGCGCCATTGTTTTCCCACCATGTCTTCACGGACGAAGGAAGTTCAGGGACAACCCTTCTGTCTATTCGCTCGGCGATTCCAGCCAATGCCTTCTCAAAGTTGTCTTGGAATTTTGAAGATTTCATTGCCCGAGTCAGCCTCACCATATTCGAGCACAAGTTTGGAACAGAAAGGAGGCCCGGCTTTTTGGCTAAGCAAGCGGCGTGGTGCATGCATGTAAACATTACATGCAAGGTAGTGGCTGCGTTGAAATCCCCGGCTGCTGCCTTCCGGCGCCAGTCTTGCATGGACATAGCTTGGACCAAATGATTGGTAGGAAGAGCATCTGTGCAGGTAATCAACATTTTCAGCGGCACTTGAGAAAAACCAGTGTACACTTCTTGGCCTCCATATGCGTCGGCGGAGCCCGGATCAGCACTAGTATAGATACCCCATCGCCTCATCCTGGAAAGGATTGTGGCGGCATTGGCCTTGGGCAGGACTTGGCTTGGCGAATGCATTCTGACAAGGTCAATCCCCACGCTCTGGTCAACACGGTCAAGGGCAACTGTCCAAATCATGCCAAGCAAAGCTTGGACTTTGGCCTGGCCCTTGCCCACAGCCTTCTGCATAACTCCCAAAGCATCTTTCTTGTAAGCAACCCCGGCGTTGTTCACCCAGATGTTGGTGTCATCAGCCACCACAACAACCTGTTGTTCTCCAACGTGTCATAGGCCAAGAACATCAGACAGAATTCAGAAAACCATTTTTGACAGCAATGAGATTCAACAACTTGACAGTTGGCATCGCAAAAGAAGTGGCAAAAAGACGTTGTTGAAATACTCAAACACAGTCTGGGTTGCTACAGCATTTCGCGATGGGGTCTTGGTGAGCCAATTCTTGAAGTTCTTCTGCTGAGCAACAACATGCGAATGCAATCCAATTGCCTTCTGTCGAGCTAGTGACTTTGAGGTGTCGCTCTGGTAGTCGAAACAATCTGCATTTCCAGCACCGTTATTGACGACTACTCTGTTCCTTGCATCGGTGGTTGGATTGGTGCCAGCTGATCTTGCCATCCCCCGATTAAAGCTATTGCACTTTGATTGGATATATTGGTGCATGCCCAAAACGCTAAAATTAAAGGTGAAAACTGACCGTCTTGGTGGGCAAGACAAGGTAAGGTATCTGACTGAACCTCGTGCCACTAGCAATCGCGTGCGACATCCACGGGCCAAACACTGTCCGCACAAGGTTGCTACATGGGTCTTCCTGTGCAGCAGTGGCCGATTCGATCTTCCGTAGCGCAGCATTCTGACGCCCGAAGCGAACCATCTTGCTGTGTGCTGGCCCAGCCGACGGCTTGCTGTGGTGCCTGGCAGGCGCCCCATGATGACCATCGTCATCATCATCATCATCATCAGTTTGCTCCTGGACCCAGGGCCAAAATCGGTTGAACCCACCGCACACACACTACATGCCTTAAGTCAATAAGGAAAGCCCCAGCAGTGATCTGTTGGGAATTCGATCCCTGTGAGCCTAGAGGTAGATTCCGAAAGAACAACAAATACATCCAGGAAATACTGCCGATCATCACGGCAAAGTCCACAACGAAGTTCCACTAGATAATGCCGTGGAGGAATATGGTTCCAGATTGCGAAAACCGCGCGATATGAAATTAAACGGATAATAGAAGACACATGCAGGGATTGCAAGCAGTACAACATGCCGGTTTTGAGCTTGGCCGATGGCCATCGCAGTGAGATCGGTGCGTCTGGTCTGCGTTGGCCGGCATAGACAGTCATGGGTTCCTTGCCCCCTGCTGACTACTGCTAAAGATTGGATCTCAAATTGAAAAATGGCGAAGGTTGACATCCCTACGGATGGCACATACACACAGCCCACACCGCCAACCATCCACACCACACCGCCCAAAGACGCACACAGAGAGAGAGAGAGAGACCCACACGCACTGGTCACTAACGCCTGATCAGGAATGTTCTCCAGATGAGGTAGGGTTCGCCTTGCGGAGTCCGGGGCCTTGTGGAACAGCAAAACGCCGTGGAGGTCCTTGGGTTAGCCTCTTTGCAATGGCTGGCATTTTTGCCGCAAAGAAACATCATAGTCAACAGCTTCACAAAAGTCACCCCACGGGCATGCGCAGTTGACCAGAAGCCATATCAGCCGTGGCATGGCCCTTCGTTGGGCAACCATGTATGTTTACAGGGCTGCCCCCCCGCTATGGATTTGAAAAAACACTGCGGTGCACACACAAACACAAACACACACACACGCGCGCGCAGATGGAGCGACACACACACACACTTGCAAGACTGCAAGTCGTCGATGGTTGGCCACCTAGCCATGATACAAGCTTGAAAAATTGAAAGTACACGTTAAAACTGATCAGGCATGTGATGTGGATTCTGCATCCAGAATCCATTGCAGTGACTTGCAACAGCCTCTTCGTTGGACTGTCACTATTACAAGTCAGGCAGTCCCCCTGCCCCTGTTGTGAAACTCGATTAAAATTCGAAAGTAAGCGCAAGCCACCTTTTCAAACAGAGGTTGACTCACACGTGCACACATTTGCTCGGAACATGATATTGAATTTTGATATTGGAATGCGTCTTTCATAACAAATTAAACCCAAACGCTTTAGTTTGAGTCACCAGCCCACTCCACCCACTTTGAACATGGATACCACTGTTGGTATTCACTGAGTTAGAAGTGACATGAGATGTACAGCATCAACCTTTGAATCTGACATGTCAGGTTCAGAACGTTTGACATCTTTGTCATCCAAAGTATGTACAAGAAATTGTGCATTTCAATGTTTAGTTTTGCCACTGTTCTTTTGACAACGTTGCAGGCATTCCAGTGTTGACCGGCATGCTGTTCCCTTTTCTACTTAGGGGCGAGGAGCAGGAGAAGGACACAGAGGAAAGAAGATAAACGGAAGTTCAAGACTTAGCACAAGACAAGGGCTTGTACTTGTTTAACAAGCACAACACTTAACATATCTACAAATCTATAAACCGCTGTTGACAAGTCATCTGCAACCACAGCTCAACAAGGACCAGACGGGAGGTCAGAAACTGAACTCGATCCTCCTGCTTCATCCTGCTTCCAACGTTGAATAATTTTCGACTTGGGTTAAAGTCTGCCAGCCCCCGAAGTTTCAAAACTTTTCATAAAATAAGATCAGTGAAAATAGTGTATTTTGGTGACTTCTGGGGTGCCTATTTTTGTGAGACAACCGACCAGGTTCAAATTTGCCAACACGGTTCCCTGAATCATTGGAAAGTTTTGGATACCTGCCGACCATCATTTGAAGAAACTGCGGCTGTAGCTCCTGGCTCTCATTAGGGCCATCAGACCCCAGAAACAAGTCACACAGAGGCATGGCGGCCACACAGGCCCAACGCAAGAGCTTTCACCCGCGCATGCAGCAATCGTGCTGTTGAAGGGCGGTGTTTCACAGCCCTGTGCTTAGTAGGATATATATACAATCTGCGTCCTTTGCCCCATGGCCGGTGTTCATTCATAAAATCAAATGTTGTGCCACAGTTGCTGTGCTATTGTGAGCCCACAGCGGCTGAAAGAATAAAATGTAACGACTGGCGCTGTCTGACTGAATTTTTTCAACGTGAAAATGTTCGACCCTTTGATAGCAAGATCTCAACTGCGAAGGTCCGTTCGATAGTCTTAAAATTTATGATGACCAAGAAGTTGCGGTTTCAACTGACATCTTTCAGCTGCTTCAGCTGGTAAAGGTATGCCAGCTGGACCTTGTACTCTGCATCTGGGGGCAGCCCTTTCGCTTGCTGCAAGCAACCCCCCACATTCTCCAATACAAATGTCCTGCAAGGCAATGGAAGCATCCCTGTTGTTAAAAAACGCGACCCGTCACGCCGTCACATCCATCAAAACAGCTGCAAGGGGCATATCATTCCCTTCTTGGAAGACTGGTTTCCCCAATGGTCCTTTCAACCCAGGAAATCTTTTCGATAAATAAACAGGACACCGTCATGGTTTTCCAATCTTCCACAAAACATGTCCCATCCCATGAACAGAAGAAAAGGAGGTGATGCCCTACAGCCTAATCGCATTGCGTCCACATCATTAATTCACCATAGGCGAGAAAATAAAACAACGCAATGGAAAACACCCAAGCTGCACAGGTCGCCGTGGCAAAACTGGCCGGCCTGGGCCTTCTTCGCTTGATGTGCCTCACGGCTTCGATGAATGGCAGGGATTTCTTGGCCTGAGCCTTGTGCCATCGGAGGACAGCAGTTGTACGATCAGCCACTGTCGAAAACAGGATGAAATAGATGAAGGGGAATTAAATGTAGCTTTTGCCGAAAAACGGTGCCCCATCTGTCATTGGTGGGACTTAGGAATTCCAAAGTCAAGCGCCCCTGGAGCAGACATGTACCCTCATGGGCCTTGGCCCCCAAAACAATCAATCAGAGATGTTGGATGGAACCCAGAGGCCCAACAGCAGAACTTACGGCAAGCTGCATGGGAATTCGATTGGTCTTGGGCGAACATGGATTCAACAGAAGCGTGTGTATATCTCAGGTTGCTCTCTGCGCTGAAGAGTTTGCACACAAATCCACATGCATATAAGTCCTCTTTCTCAAATTCCTGAGATACGTCAAAAGAAAATCTCCGCAGCACAGCCATGCCATGCCGTGCGGACCGTGAAACGCCAAGGTTGCAGGTCATACCAAAATAGTTTTTGCAGGCACATTGCGAAAAACGCAGCAATACAATACTTGCATTCCAACTGTGTGCTGTTTCCGAGTATCAGGTTGGTCATAGGAAGGGAGTGGCCCTATCACTGCTGAATTCGCAAAGCACTGCCCACCAATCCTTGCACCATGCGGCAAGGCCAAGGCCAATGCCAATCATGTTTCAGCATACTGTGCTGAAATCCGGACATCAATGATAGCACTATATATCCGTTGTAAAATAAAGAGAGAGAGAGAGAAGGATTATGAAGGACTTTGCGTAATCATGATATCAAATGGTATCAGTGTCAATGACCCCAATTTTCATGCCACCTGCACGAAGCACTGCAAAGCAACGTTACTGGCCCGCCTCTCGCATTGCATGTCACCGAAGCACCTTTCCACTTCGTAGTTGCTCAGAAAGAATTCCCGCGTGAGGGCCTCAGAGCATGCAAAGGGTCTGGCCATTGCCAACAGCCGGTGAACACAAGATCTCACATTTTAGGGATTCATCGCTGGATAGTGAGTCATGCAACAGCATGCCAACAATTCGCAGGCCTCAAGAATGGAGGCTGACTTTTTGCCTGTTCGTAAGGACCTTGTCTAAACTAACTTCGAAAAATAAGACCTGCAAAGGGCCCCCCATGACCCAAACCGCAGCACCGTAGCCCATTCCCCTGCTAATTGGCACTGCTGCCAAAACACATGGTTCTCAGAAGCACACACTTCCCGGACCTTCTCCGAGCCCCCCAAGATCATCTGCAAAGCATGCGTTGGTGCTCCCGAGCAAGAACATGCCGTTGCCAGCACCTCATTTTCGAAATATGGTGAAATATGTGCACATGCCAGTTGCAGAGGTGATGGGATGGCAGGACTTGTGTGTAGCCACAAATTATGGGGTCTCAAGAGTGTTGTGGTGTTGTTTTCAAATCCGGTGTTTTTGAAAGGAGAAAGGTATGTATGGATTTCCGTGTATGCATCTTGGGATCCTATGCGAATCGTATTTGCTTTATTTACTTTTTAGTAATAGCTGTGTTTTTGAGCACTTGTATTCAAATGTGTGCAAAATAAAAATGCGACGCACGCGATGTGCATATCATATGTTTCTCTTTGTGCTTCTCCTTTTTGTTGCACTCCCTCTCTCTCTTTCTCTCTTTCTCTCTTTCTCTCTTTCTCTCTTTCTCTCTTTCTCTCTCCCTCCCATCTTATGCCATGAAATCATCACGCCATTCCTGCTCCTTCAGATGATGGCAAGGAACTAAAGGCTCACACTCCTGCAAAAAAATCTCAGTGCCCAAACCCAGAGATCGCAAATTTCTCGTTACCCAATCAAGTGCGTACCTGAGATGGGAGCTTGGCAAGAATTGCGCTAAGGAAAGTTGAGTTTCGCAAAGAATGGTTGCTGCAACGCATTGTCTTTCAGTGTTCAAAAACACGTAGCCTAAATAGATTAAATAGGAACCATCCCCTCCCCCCCGGGGCGGGGGTCCATTTTAGCTGTTTTTTAAAAATTTGGATTTGAAATGCAGCCACTGGCCAAAAAAGAGAAACAAACTCCAAGCTAGGGACGGCTTGCGGCAGCCTACCGTGTCCGGAAGCTCCCAGAACGTAGGGCTGCGGCTCCTGTTGACAAATCGGAGTGGGGTGGTAGCATGTTTTTGTGTTTGAGATTGCCAACGGGACAATGCAAAGTAAGGCCACCACCTTATCAGATTGAATACTATCAACACATGTCTAACATCCAGGATACCGAATTCTTATTTGAAACACGTCCGCCGGCTGGAAGCTGGGACCACTGCACATGAGATAAGCTTCCTACACATTGAAGATTTGCAGTTTGCTTCATCGGTCCTTGATCTGGATCTTGATCCTGATTCACTGCGAATGTTCCTGCGAGATGCACCAGGCTTGGACATTTGGGGCCATCAAAAGCCAGACTCAAAAAAACAAGCCATGATATTCACTTATGGCTACGGCGATCCCATGGAACAGTGGCCGGATAATTAGTTTATGGCTGAACGTGCATCAAAGGTATCACCAGAAGTGCGCACGTTGCCAAACATCAAAAAATGAGGAGATGTTGAAACCATGTCAAGTTGCAAACATTTCATGTTTCAATGTTGCATGTTCATGGGGTCCTGGAGTCGTGTTCTGGAGATGGCCCGGCCGAATCGTACAGCGATGAAAGAGGCATTGCAACCCCCGAGTTCCCAAGTCACAAATTTGAAAATGTTCCGAAACCCGTTGATGTCTCTGCTGTTTTGTCTCGGTTTCACTCCCTTCACGTGCCTCACGCACCACAAGTCTGAGCCAGCATGGGAGATGCCCAAATTTTCTTTGTCATGGCATGCCGCTGATTAAAGGCTTTTGAGAGGCCCAACATTGTTTGTGTTTATTTTGGTTTTATTGGGCTATAGCTTGGAAAATCTTTTAAAAAAACACACCGGGATAACACATGCACCCACCCACCACACTCGAGATGTAAAATGTTCATGAGATATATGATATTATATAAGATTCCCATAGGCACTTCAACTGACGTGTGAGGCTTCACGTTTGTTGGAATAGATACTACCCTTGACATAGCTCAAATCCAGACAGTGGAAAAACATCACTGCACATTTGTTTCAGGTCTGTTTTGAACATGTACTATCTTAGAACATATCCACATGGTTGCCTGAACAAGCACATTACAGCACAACGGGCATTACATTCATTCATTTTCTTTCGGGGGTTGTTTGGTTTGTTTGCACATCAAAACGAAAACCAAGGACAACCTGCACGGTTTCCCCCAGGTTGTTGCTACACGGATAATACCTTACTTGCTAAACACAAAGCGCCCCAACTTGTAATTTCCCTGTTGGTTTGCCATTGCCAAAAGACCAAAAGGAACATAAACTGCGCAGCTTGATTCAACACCCATGTCGTTTTTGAACTGACGCAATACGTAAAAGGGCGATGTGATTCCATTTCCTAAGGCTGGCTTCAAGTGTTTAAGGGATATAAGGCAATGTTTCCATACATAAAAGAAATACCACGCTGATTTGTTAACGAAGTTTTGCTAGCAAACATCTTTGCCATCCATTTTGGCGTCTTGAATTTTGATACCGGATGGTTTCACAATCCCATACAAGAAAACAATGACTTTTTCCAAGTGATTTAGGCACAAGAATCTACAAACTGTCATGGAAAGCCATGGAAAAAAAGTTGCCAGGCAACTTTGCGACAAATGTTTTTCACTATCAAGACCTTACCGCCTCACTGCACCAAGCCGGAAAACCAAAACACCCCAACCCAGAAGTGGGACACCCTCCCCGACCAACCAAGACACCCCCCCAGAACTATAGCCAGAACCAAATCATAGTGTTAAGCATTCCGTGACCCTAGCAATATATATATATATATATATCACATAGACGTATGAACGCATGCATGTATGCAGATATCTGCAGAACGTGTGACTCCTATATGTTTCCAAACCATCGGTATATGCTATGCACTTTCATCCTCGCATTCCAAGAGGCTGGTGATGAGGAGACAGAGGAGCAGCCAACAAAACGTTTGTGCTTGGCTACTTCACTCTCTGCAGAGGAGATGGATTCAAAGCACTCTGAGAGGACTGTGTCATGTTTGCGCTGCGCATTCGTCATGGTAATGTTATGTTTGACAAACATATTTGATTTTGCCTGTTTGTTGTTGGTTTGCAGGATCCAGCTGACTGCTGCTCAGTACAGCTTGTCGCTATGTGATGATGGTGACTCGCTCTGGATCTCAGCGACTTCGACTGCCTACACTGTGCCTTCTTTGGCTGAGCTCTTTGGGTTTGGCAGTGGTGACTATGCCAAAGACAGCGAGGGGGCTGACGTCATGAGTGACACATCCGACACTGGCAGGTGGCTCTTGTACAAGTTCACTGAACCCAGTGAGAATGTCATCTTGGAAAAACAGCGAAAGACTCCTGAGCACTTGGAAAGCGCCAGCTTCTGGAATCAGGCTTTACTTTCTGTTTTTTAATGATGTCAACCATGTTTGACTTGTTATCTTTGTTTCTTCATTATGTTATACGGCAGGTGATGCCGCTGAACGATCTGTTGAAGAGCTTGGAGAATCACGGCGAAGTGAACTTGAAGCTTGCAGAGCATGATCTTTCCAAGAATGACGCTGGCAACTTCAGCGTGGAGCCTGTTGGTGGGGTGTGCTACGTGCTTGACTCGAAGAATCCCAGGAGGAAGAAAGCGAAGATGGGGGAAACTTATTGTGAGTATTACTCAGTAGCGGTAGCGGATGTTTTTGTTGTAGTTACAGTTAGTGGTTGCATGTTGTTGCTGTCCTTGTTCTTGTTGTTGCTGTTTTTGTCGATCCAGCGCTTAGTTCGAATTGTTCATGAACTGTTCCCTACTGTGAGTTGATAAACTTGACTAGTTACATGCAATGTACAGGCAACCAACGCGCTGACTTTTGGGGCCAAGATGAACATGGCCAAGATTCGCACCAACAGCAGTATCAAGGTTCTTTGGAGGTTGAGGCCCGTTCATGTTCATGAAACTGTTTCAGTTTCATCCTCAAAGTACACCTTATACTTTCTCATGAACTTGGACCCTTTATACCAATAATAATAAATAGTTTCAGTATTGTTAGTTATTATCTCACAATAGCAACCGTTATTATTTATTAATGACCTCATCTGAAAAAAAAACACTTCATTCCCGTACTGTCCTGATCCAGGATCCACATGGAAGCTGGCTCCAACGGTGGGCCATCGACGATGCTTGTTCCTGTCCGGCCGTGTGCAGTGATGGCAGGGAGTGTGTCGCTGACTCCGAACAACTTTTTGAAACTGTTGTGATTCAATGGCTCAGCATCCTAATAATATCTTTGAGATAGAAACGGAAATGGGTTCCGACCATTGTAATAATAATATCATAGGCTGCCGAGTCCAACATCATCATGTCCTTGCCATGAATGAGCAATAAAAAAGGATGCTGACATATAGGATCTTCTACTCAGAACGTCCATGATTGGATTGGATCTTACTCTGTTCAAGATCAGCAGGGATCAAAACCCTGACAGGGAGTTGCTTCCGGGTCCTGGCCTCTTCAATCACCAAAGGGCTGAAAAGGCCTGAGCCGCTTTGAACATGATCAAAACCAGTGGTGGTAATCCCATACAACATGGCACAAAAATCTCAAAGTTGATAATATTGGTAAGTTGTTCAAGTTTGTCTAAAGCGGCCTCAGCCTTTTTTGGGGGGCAGTTGCATCTTAGCGATGTAGAGATTTCAGAGGCCGTGGACTGAACCTTGTCTGACCCTGCTGTGAGCTGGGGCTGAGAAAGATGAAAAACGTCCCAAGTTCTGGGAATCTGAAACTGGAGAACTTAGCGAGCCATATGGCCTATATGTCAAAAATCTTCAGACCCATTGAATTGAAACATAGTAACAGCTATTATATGATATAGGAAATTAATTAATTAATCATAATCTGTGATCATTGTCATGTTACATCGACTTGTGAATGTATGGTGTCAAGGTGGCTGGCTGTAGCCTTGGGGCCCCGCACAGCCAAGCCATGTCGCGGCCTGGGGCAGGGGTAGCAGGCAATGTGATTGCCAATCCTGCCTTTCGCTTGTCTGACTACCAAACTATCGTAGATGGATCCATGCCACGGGGAACGTCGACTCGTCCCAGTGCTCCACCGGTGATTTCCAAAGCTTCATCATCATCAGGAGACTTTCAACTTTGTGACATAATTTTTGGTTAGTAACTAAAGATTGAAATTATTGGTGGACATTCGATCTTCCGTTACTAACTAATAGTTTAAACATATTATTTAATTTATACTATTAGACTATTAGATTGAACATAGCATTCAGAGGCAATCCATACATTGATTCATGCTGAAGCGCAGGTGATGATGCTAACTATGGCTATTGTTGTTGATGGTGATGACCCCACACTGCCCCACACTTCCTCTCCCACCGTCCTCTTGCAGCAGGAGTTCTGCAGCGTTGCGACCTGTCCGGGTCTGGGAGCTCTGATCAAGCTGCATCAGAGGGAGTAGAAGAGGTGCCGCAGAAAGAATCCCCCAAGGTGCCCTTGAAGCGTCCAGCTGGTAGAGAACCCAATCCCAAGAAAAAGGCTAAGAAAAATGAGGAAGAAGATGATGATGCTTCTTTTCTAGGTGTACGCAAAGGAAATCGGAAAGATGATGAGGATGAGGACGATGAACCTGCTGCAAGTGCAAAGAAAGAAAAAAAAGAGAAGAAAGAGAAGAAAAGCAAGACTGCGAAATCTGAAAAGAAGACAAAGAAATCTACCGGGGCCGGTGGTAGAAAAAGGAAAGGAACGAAGGCAAAAGATGGCCTTGAACAAGAGGATGATCGCTCAGGGTCATCCAGCGAGTCCGAAAGGGAAGGTGGTGTGTCTATGAACGAGTTGTTAGATGCCATGCAAACGGCTCAGGATGCAGAAGTCGCGGCAGTTTTGGAGATGGACCATCAGGCTAGGCATGTCAGACATGCACCGGCCCAAGGTTGCCCTTGACTCCCTGCCTCCAGGATGCATCTATCAAGAAGATCATGGAGTTCATCAGGCCTGCAGCCAAGTTCACTCGTATTCTTTGTTCTTTGGCTTCAAAATTACCACACTGACCAATTTAATATTACTTACTTTCTACTTGTAACAACCAAATAGAATCGAAACAACTATTCATTATTAAACACTGACTCTTTGCTGTATATTATTGTGTGCGACCTTATAATATTCATAATTATTAGTTTATCATATCGCTATGCTCGGGCTTTATCTTTGCGATCTGCTGCGCTAGGAATCGGCTACTTTGGAAACCTGTGACCACAAGAGCGACACAACGCTGGACCGACATGCATGGGGCTGCTGTTGTGAGCGGGAGTGGCTTCACAGAATGTAAATATGTCACATTGAATTGTGGTTGTTGGTACTAGTTAAAGTTGAAAATGAAACACTGGCTAATTACTAATTATTAGTGACTAATTAGTGACTAATTATATACCATTAGTTAGTGATTCATGTTCAACTTTAATGTAATGTCATGTCATTTTAGATAATGAATTTAAAGAAACACGATGTAGTGCATGCCACTTTCAAGTTCATTATATGCCGTTTTATGTTTCTCAAGCAGTGGCCCAAAAGCTTTCGCGATAAGGACCTTGTTGCGAGGTCCGTCGAACAACATGTCATGGCAGTGGGTTTTGGCATGGGTCCCGGAAACCATACCTGAGCATCTCCTGACACCTGTGCCCCACCCTCAACAGCCGGTGCAGCAGATGCAGCAGATACCTTCTGCAGGGAAGACTGTCAAAAAGAAGGAGTCTGTGATGGGAATGCCTGAGGTTGAGCAGGCAAAGCCTGGGCCTGAGCACTTGCCTGAGCAGCCTGAGCAGCGAAACCTTCCAGCGGCCTCACCTTCACCAACCATGACCATGGGATCGGGACTAGTGATTCCTGGACCTGTGACGCCTGGACATGACAATGGCACCATGAACCAGAACGAGACCAGTGCACCAAAGGTCATTCCACCAAGGGTCTTCGAGCCAGACCCGGAGCGCCAATCTGAGGTGAATGATGAAGAGTCGGTTGAGGTGATCGAGGATGATAATCAACCAACCGCCACCACATGCGGCTCTTACTCTGAGTCTCGGCGAGCCTTGCCCGAGATGAGGCCATCGAGCAAGGCCAGGCCAGCCCAGAAGCCTGCGCAGGCGTGTTGGGAGTCAGGGTCACAGAAGGTGGTTCATTCAGAGGAATGGACTTATGACCAGTCATGGACAGGCTGGGGCAATGATGATGCGATCGAGGATGACACCGACAAGTCTTGGGGTGACTACTACAACCAGGGAAAGAGCTACTATCGCCAAGACTATCGCCAAGACTATCGCCAAGACTATCGCCCAGGTCAGAAACGCCACTACTACTGGGACAAGAACTATAACTATGATGGCTGAGCATCATGTGTGGCATGTGACACTTCAGTCCCACAGCTAAAATAGAGCCCCAAAATGAAAAGTCACAGAGAACACAGCCATCAAACAACCAACAGACAGCTCACTGTGCAACGCGACATAATCAACATGCAACACTGCTAGCAATCCACCTGAAAATCTCAGGCGCTGTCGTGGCGGCTGAGCAAGCACCTCGTGGCAAGAATCACAAAGTTGCAACGAAGTTACCGACACGTCGATGCGAAACAAAGAGAAACAACTACAAAGAAACAGGTGTAAGCTCTAAAGGCATAATCTCCTGTATGATCTATAATTGTGATGTGATGTGCGGTGGT
>Ga0126342_10008763_pt1 | contig 18117 bp, 13 predicted proteins | sample Cyp1metagenome_FD_92528 | JGI IMG/M metagenome (GOLD analysis project Ga0126342, IMG submission 92528) | Coral microbial communities from Lord Howe Island, Old Settlement Bay, Australia - Cyphastrea 1 metagenome | ecosystem: Host-associated > Invertebrates > Cnidaria > Coral ... | reverse complement strand
TAGATAGCTAGATAGCTAGATAGCTAGATAGCTAGATAGCTAGATAGCTAGATAGCTAGATAGCTAGATAGCTAGATAGCTAGATAGCTAGATAGCTAGATAGCTAGCTAGCTAGCTAGATAGATAGATAGATACATCGATCGATGTATGGATAGAGAGATCGATCGATGTATGGATAGATAGATCGATCGATCGATCGGTCGATAGATAGATAGATCGATCGATCGGTCGATAGATAGATAGATCGATCGATCGATAGATAGATAGATAGACAGATATATAGATATATAGATTAGAAAGATTAGATAGATTATAGATAGATAGATAAATAGATAGATAGATAGATAGAAAGATAGATAGATAGATAGCCAGGTAGCTAGATCGGTAGGTAGGTAGATAATCAAAGAAAGACAGAAAAAGAGAGAGAAAGAGAGGAGACATCAACCACCTTTCGGTCCATTAGTGGATTCGCTCTGCCATCCGCGATTCACAACAACCAATCTCTCCTATAGGTTTCCTATGTTCGAAACTTCCGCCACCGCCTTGCGCGGTACTACTGGTAATTGTGTTTATATTTTATAACCACCTTTTTTCTTAACCAATCAACACTGGATCAAATCTTCATCCCCAAAAGATCATACTGTGGATGGTTGCGAAATCCGAATCAGCGGTTGAAAACGGTGGGGACCACATCCCCTTGTTTATAGGGTTTCAAGATGTTTCAAGCATCCAAGTTGGCGTTTGGTGGTGCATGATTTCGCAACCATCCACAGTATGAAATATCACTACTTAGAGAAAGAGAAACCATGATACAACGAACAAAGACATAGCATCTTAGGGCAAACATCATCAGAACAACAGAACACGAGTCGAAAACAAGATCGAATAGACACAGAAAACCCAGAGAAATACATAACATATTGGTTTGTCCAAACATGGTGCATTCCCAGATTTCATGGTTTATGATCATCTTCCCCAAACAAAAGATGTAAGATATGACTATTTTATTCTATTTGGGGATACACCTCATCTGTCATCCATTTTCAGGAAAACCCAGATTTTTCCAAAGTCATGGGGGTACGTACCCCCAAATCATAAAATAGCCATTAGACCCCATTAGAGTATATATTTTAGTCTATTTTCGCATTCACAAATCCACTTATTTATGGTGATTTATGGTGATTTTTTACATATTATTTATGGTGAATATACCATATATAGACCATTTTCGTTTCGAACTCCATGGTGACGAGTGGGATCCCCCAAAAGAAGCCCCCTGCAGGCGGTATGGCCATCGCCGCGAGGAAGGGACAGTGTGGATCCGCCTCGCAGGTCACTTCTCGAGTCCTTGGTGCAGTCAACTTACTAAAATATGGATGTATAATTTATAATGATAATACTAATGTATAATATTAGATATGACTTTATAAATGATCATGATATTAAATATTACTCTATAATATCATATCAGTCAACTAACTTTATAATGAATGGATATATGATAACCACTTCTTGATGAGTTGATGATATAATTATATGAATAAATCATAACAATGATGAGTGATATCATTCAGGTGGTTATATATAATCATATAATATGGTTAGCCTCGATGTATACATCCTTTAGGTGTTTTTCCTTGTATAATTTGTAAGTGGATATAACAGGTGATTATGATGAATGGTTTACTAAAAATGATAGCTTTTGATAATTTTATACATCAATAATTCATAATGAGTGGACATATGATAACCAATTTTATATGATATTGCACAACTCAGTTAAACATTTTATTATACAACCATGTTTGAGTATCATGATTGCTCATATGATATATGATAACCAATTATTGATGATAATCATCATGTACAATAACCACCTAAATATGTACAACAACTTACTTATAAGTGGATTTACAACCACTAATTGATTTATAACATCTGGTATGGCAATGTATAACATATGGTATAACAAAATCCATGACTATAACCACTTATTTGTGGATTGTGTAATCACTTTATTTATATGCATGGATATCCCACGTTCATGGCTAAGTGATCAATAATAACCAACTTACTAATACTAGTGGATTGTACAAAACTTTATAATCATCATGTATAACCACTTGGGTGTCTATAATCATCCTGAAATAGATTAATGTGGGATTTACCCTCCAGTAAATTAACATAGACCCTGGCAGAAAGGGGTTGGAAGATTAGTTTCAACTAAACAATGTTCATTTTCAGGCTCTATGTTAATCTACCAGAGGGCAAGCGATGATCATACTATAATCATACTAAACAATGTTTTAAAACAAACAGTATAGATAGTATATAGATACAATATGGAATTTTCAAAGATGTTACCATTCCAATAAGCTGATTGTTGAAATGTCCATATGTTATAATAGGAAAGTTATAGGGATAGAATTGGTTATGGGAAATTTTACAGGAAAGCTCGATCAATTTGATGGTAAAAACCATGGTTTCCGGTTCAGATTTTCCCTTGAACCAATCCAGTGATTATAGGGATAGAACCAACACTCTATGATTCTGATGCGCTATGGTCATCCCATGCCACGGAACTCCCACATCATGGCTTGTCTTCATCGGCACACAGTTATTGCGAGTCATCGCACGTTGGGGAAGATATGGGAGCATAACATGTCCAAAATGGTGATGAAACATTATGAAACAGCATTTTTAATGCATGTTCAATGCATTTTTCTGAGGTAAAAACGCTAGTTTAATGTCTGGATCCTGTGTGTCCAGCGCATCTGTCTAGTTGATGTATTGCGCTCCGGTTTTTGCCAGGATCTGCTGGGGAGAATGAGGCATGAAAGCCAGTGTTTGGTTGAGCCTACCCCTCTGAAAAATATGTATAATCAAATATCAAATAGATTCCAACTATTGAGCATCGCACATATTGTGATGTACACCGGTTGAAGCTATCCAGACACTTTATGTATAAACCATCTTTGGTCCCCTGGACAAAACAAACTGAACTTTCAACTGGTGATGCTACTACTGTACATCTCCATTACAGTAACATTGCCAATTTAAAACAACCACAGCCTATTCACACCAGGTTGGTTCAAGAAAATCCAGTGTTTTATCATCATTTCCCCAACCAGAATGATCCAAAATGGCCATAAATTGGGCCGCACATGTCTGAAGAAATCTGGGATTCCAGGATGTCTTAAAGGCCCCGGAAGCGCGAGAGTCGACTTAGTGGTTTGTTGATCCCGGCCAAACATACTCTACAGATGCTGGTTGGTGGTATACCTATCCCTCTAAAAAATATGAGTCAGTTTGGATGATGACATTCCCAATATATGGAAAACATAAATTTCATGTTCCGAACCACCAACCAGTTACTATATTTCATGAGCCAATTCTAAATAATTTGAATGGTTTTTCCCAGTAAAATAAAAGGGTTCTGGGTCAAAAGTATTGACCATCACGGCGAAGACTAAGTGACTAAGCCATACTAAGAATAACATCGAATAACCATCTTGTGGACCCATTAGCACCAAAATGACCCTACCCATGCCAGTGAGTGCTCAGTAACTATCCACTGAGCGGGATGGAAGAGGTGTGCCAGGGTGTTTTACATGCCCCATTTTCACACAAAGCGATATATCACTTTGTTGGTCGTATGTCGTATATGGTTGTATCCCTTTTTGTCCCCATTCGTTATCCAACCGTAGTTGGTTAACATCCCCAATGTTTTGTTTAATGCTTTTAAATTCAAAGTTCTGATGATAAAGTCAATTATTGTGGGTTCAAATCAATACCAAGTAGCACTCCCCCAAATAATTCAGGAAAAAACGATATATATATATATATATATATACATATATATCAAAATCCAGAATAGTGGTAATTATCATTTGTTTCTGAATCTGTTTGGGTGTTGCTGTAGACATCCTCGAAATAAAAAGCTGAATGACCATTTCTGATAGTCAAAATGAACATGCATTTTTGCAAGGGTTAGGTCCCTCATGTCTGGTTAAAGGATGTTAAATCCTCTACTCATCACAATGATCACATCAACAAATCCTCCATCCTCCAAAGAAGTCACCATTTGACCAAGCTGCTGTGTGCCAACTCCACAGCTGCTGCTGCAAAGGCTCCAAGCGTGGATCTGACGAGTTGTGCTGCCCCAAGCTATTTCTTAGCTGCGATTTAGGTGGTATTTGTCAATTTGTCCAACCCAAATGATGCATCATAAGTAACATGATAAGTATATCAGTATGTCACCTACATAAATCTGGGGATAGGCAAGATACAAAGTCCACAATGTGGCCATGGGCCCATGGGCCCCAAAATAGTTGGCTGAGATTTGACGATGGCTCGCCTGAATGAGTCTAAGAGTCTAAGATGTGCTTGTGCTGGACACATATTTATAGTTGGACGGCGAACTGCATATCAACTCAACCATCAAGGGGCACCCTTTTGTACACTCCGGCTTTTACTATATATATATATATTTATATACTGCATAATATATATATATATATATATATTATACATATATTAACAAAAATGACATGGAGATATTGAAAAAGTTCACATTGTTCACATTCATCATTTCCGGAACATGATCGGAGTCGTCGTCTGCCTGCCACTGGCAGTTGCTGTAGTCACTGCAGGATTCATCTGAGGCACGGCGGTATGTAACGCTTCGGCGTCGTTCCGGGAACGAGATCGTGTGGGACGTTTGGTAACATAAATAAGTGATTCATAGTGGTTAATAAGTGACTAATAATGGTTAATAATGGCGGTTATTAGTCATTAATACCTGATCCAATGGCGAATATACCATATACCATCTGGTTATTTAACATAGCCATGGAAAATCCCTTATAAATGGAGGTTTCTAGCTGGGAAAATCATCTATAAATGGTCTATTTTCCATGGCTATGTTAAATAAGCAGAGGGTAAGTACTAAACGTCTCAACTGGTTGGTGGTTTCAATCCCTCTGAAAAAATATGAGTCAGTTGGGATGATGACATTCCCAATATATGGGAAAATAAAAAATGTTCCAAACCACCAACCAGAAAATGTATACTGGCAAAATTAAGTTTTGACCAATTTATGGGACATCTCATGTTTAAGTCTTAGTACTAAGATTGGGACCCATACCCATGTGGTTTGATCATGTTTGATCTGTGAAACAACATTGGACCCACACACCAAAGCATTTCAGCAGGGGGTCCACGTTTTGAAACACAGCTAAAGCCAAGAACATTTACAAAACATGGGTATGGGTGTTCAAGACCCTCCTGCGGGTCTAGGTCTGGCGCGGAAGCAAATGGATGATAGTGGTCGATCTGCGTCTAAAGGGGATAGTCATTTCTTTTTAGGATTGCTTACCAAGAGCACACATATATTCCATTTTTGCCTCTAAATATATGGCATGGTGTCACCTTCCAAATCCCCTCACCTGACACTTCCAACTGGTTGCAAAGGTGGCGCCTCCCAGTATGATTGCTGCTTCTTTAATCCTTAACCCCATGTTCTAGTTCAAGATGAATCTATCACAAACCATAGCTAACGGTCGTTAGCTATCGGTCATCATCACCCTGGTCATCCAAGCGTTCCCATCTTGCTCCAGCCGGTGTTTATCCGAATTCCCTCAGGTTCACGAAGAAGAATTGTGTAATCCCATCACCCCAATATTAAACACCCCAATTTATGGCCACAATTGTGTGGAAATTCCCGACTAAACCATGGTTTCTAAGGGGGTGTTTGATATTAGGGGGAAGGGGTTCTTGTTTACTTATTCCTTTGCACTCAACCATTTATACCACTTTGACTTGCTGAGTCGGTTTGTCCCCTCAGAGAGTTTCGTCCATCTTTCAGAGTCCTGGGTTTGACGACATTTCGAAATTGGATACCCTTCAAACACGTATCGGAATTGGCAGGGCTATATCCCTGCCAACGGCAACTTTTTTCAACCTACAAATCCATAAACCATCCAACCAAGGCTAAATTACCCAAATCCTTGACTCTGCACAAAGGTACACACATATATATATATATAATCTATGTATATCTGTGTCATCCACATTTCCTCCACCCTTGGCTGGTCAGTTTCCTGGGTTTCCCGACTGTTCACCGGCAGCGCTTTGTCTGCGCAATCCGACGCCAATGGCGAGGAGCATGTGATGCTGCGGGACCTCCGCGGATCTTCATCGGAAACCAGGGCGATTTTCCCATGAAATACCCTCTGGTAATTTAACATAGCTATTGAAAATGGCCATTTATAGTGGATTTTCCCATTAAAAATGGTGATTTTCCATAGCTATGTTAGTTTACCAGAGGGTATGGGGACAAATCCGGTTGCAATTTTCCCAAAGTCCATTGAGTTGAGTAAATATGACACTAGCCTTAAATAACCATGGAATCCGATCAAACAAAAAACACAACGGGATTTCACAGAATGTCATGGGATGATTGGTGGGCAACGGTCATCCGGGTCATCCGAAATTTGGAAATCCCAACATCAGCATTTTTGACGTGGGATAGAGCCCTCTGGACTTGATGATCCCCCACATGAGCAATGTTCCAACCAAATCACCATTGTATTCATCTGGTTGGTGGTTGACCTACCCCTCTGAAAAATATGAGTTCGTCAATGGGAAGGATCATCCCATATATTATGGAAAATAAAAAATGTTTCAAACCACCAACCAGTCATGCTCTATCCTGATTTATTTAACATTCTGTTGGGCAATTATCCCATCTATTCAACCAAATATTCCTCTTTCATATGACCCATAATTACACCACAGGATCATCATGGTCAACATCCGCGGCAGCCTTTCACCGACACCGCAGTCGTTGGAACAGGCGGACCAAACACCTTCGACCTGGCCCGCAGGGACTTGATGGTGACCATGAAATGAATTTCTTCCACTGAGGACTTGATCAATGTAGAGACGGCAGTCCAATTTACCAATAAATATAATGGTCTCCAGTAAATCCCAATAAAATAATAAATATAGAAACCATTTTACGGTACAGCTTTACTGGGATTTACTGGAAACCAATACTTGGCTGGATGATTTCCACTAGATGAATGTGTCACAAACCTGAATTCCTGCTGCCAGAGATTCTGTACCCCTCTGAAGGGGGTTGGGCCAAAAAGGTAAAAGCGATCAATATCTACGAGATTGGACAAATTCCACCAGACTGGTTCCATTGTACCAAAAAAAAACGATGTCTTAGAAAGAAAGCCAGGGGTCCCTAAAGTCGGGCTCAATGCGCGACACTCAAAATGCCACCAGTTGATAGCCATTTTGGATGACACACCAAGTCGTGAAAAGATGAATTTAACAGGAAACTTTAAAGGGCTATCAAATGACCGAAGGACCGAAGGTTTGAACCATGACTATCATCACACTATATCACAATTATGCGACACAATCAAAATGGATTCTATACATATTTCATGCGCTGATGACATGGCATTCGTCGCCGCAACCACTCTTGTTGTTTACATTCACTTCCCTTTTTGGCCAAGAATATGTTATTTTCTGTTGGAATTGTAATATGATAATTATCCAAAAGCCCTATCTGTCTTTAGCAAACAAAAAATCATTTTCACTTAAAATCTGCACATCTCAACCATCAGATATTCAATGGATTGGTTCTGTTGGGAAAATCTTAACTGGAAACCCTAGATTTAGTTCAATTTCCATTGAATCTGAGGCTTTCCGGTTTCAATTGTCCCTTAAACCAATCCATTGAACCATGGAATACTATGGAAATACTATGGACATACTATGGATATATTAATGGGATTTATGAGATCTTTCTGCGGTGTTTTTGGTGAAGTCTGGCCCCACCCCCTTTGGGTACCCAAAGGCATCCGCTGGTCGCGCGACAACTCTGCTCCTAATGATCCCGCGAAGCAAAGTCACAGTGTACAACACTGCCACTACTTGGAATGGAAGGGGATATACAGTGTGTATGATATATATATATACACTTTATATTATTAAATTGTATATATATATACTGTGAATATATATATATAGCTATATATTATATATATATATATACATTGTATTATATATATATATATACACTGTATACTATATATATATATATATGTGATGTCTGCGTGTGTATGTATATATACATATTGTCCTAGTTACATAATTATAATATAAATATATGTGTGTACCCTGGCCAAACCTTGGTGTATATTCATAAAAAATATTATAGATTCTGGTGTCATCCCACCATGAAATTTGAACTCCTTATCAGTGGTCAATAAATGTCTCTTTTCATTGGGATATGTAAAGCCAGTGTTTGCCTGGTTGGTGGTTGAGCCTACCCATCTGGAAAATATGTATAATCAAATATCAAATAGATTCCAACTATTGAGCATGGCACATATTGTGATGTACACCGGTGGAAAGCTATTCACAAACTTTGTGTATAAACCATCTTTGATGCCCTGAACAAAACAAACTGAACTTTCAACTGGTGATGCTACTACTGTACATCTCCATTACAGTAACATTGCCAATTTAAAACAACCACAGCCTATTCACCCCAGGTTGATTCAAGAAAATCCAGTGTTTTTTAATAATTTCCCTAACCGGATGATCCAACATGGCCATAAATTGGGCGGCACATGTCTGGACAAATCTGGGATTCATTCCAGGATCATGTCTTAAAGGCTTCCTGGGAAGCGCGGGAGTCGACTTCGTGGTTTGTTGATCCCTGCCAAAACTGGAGAGAAATAGTAAATCTATATCTAACCCCCAACACACTCTACAGATGTAAGTCTGTGGCATTTTGATCTACCAGAGGGCTTAAAATTCCTCTGCAAAGAACCAGATTTTGCCCGTCCTCTATCGGCTTTGACATGGCATGGCAACCAGAGGCTTCAGGGCAGGTGACCTGTGGCTAAGCAAAACCCCGAATGGCAACCCTGGAGTAAGATCTACCGTGGTTGATTCACTGGGGGGTTACCCACAAATAGCGATAATCTGGTGCTCAAATACGATTTTTCGAATTAAACAGCGTAGGGGATTATGAATCCAGGCTTGACATTACTGATTAATTAAGATAATTGGGGATGCAAATCCAGATTTACAACAGCTACTGTATGTTGTGTAATGAGGAGTAGATTGTTTTCACGCATCCCCACACTTCAATCCAGTGAACATGTACAGGAAACCTTTGAATGTTGACCACATATACAGGTTTCCTGTTTCTTCATCCAAGTCTGGAAGCTTTGGAAATTTAAGGGTTTTCAGATGCACAGAGAAAGGGACATATTAAGATGATCGTGTTTTTCGTCGACGAGCAAGTATCTACAATGTTGATCCCGATCAACTCATCATTTTCGGGGCACAATGTCCAATGTTTACCATCTTTTCGACGTACGGAGAAAAAATAGTCTAGTCACTTCTAGTCTACAAATTCCAAGCTGACTTAATCAGAAACTCTTTATCAAATTTCTGTAGGATTTGGTCGGTGCCAAGTCCCGCTGTGTCAATTCTCCAGCTTGGAATGGTTGTCCCCTTTACTTTGGGAATATGATCATAGTTGATCACCCTGGTTGTTTCATAAAATGCTGTTGAATCACTGATACGTCTGGCCGAGTTCTGACAATCCAGTTTAATTTCATGGTGACTTTCAACTTTTGAGTATTTTGTTCAATGCATCAAACATCTTCAAAGTCTATAAAAACTCCTATTTCTGTCACTGAAATCGCTGAACTCCGCCATTTTTTGGGCGCCAAAAAATCCGAATCATCTCCGCCTGGCGCTGCTGCAATCCTCCATCACCGCAGTGGTCAGCAACTCCTGGAGCCCGGCGTGCCCGGCACCAAGTCAGCAAGACATGGGATGACTTGGTATTTAAATCGATACCAATTTATGGGATTCAAATGGATGTTTTCATTTTTTTTGGATTGAAATGGAAAAATGATATTAGTGTTGTGGATTTTTTCTAGCCACAATTGCAAAATATATCTGAAATGATGGGAGTTGTTCATGGAATTAACGGCTATCAATTTTCACCATTAACGAAGCATCAACTTTAGTTGCAAAGGGTTCCCATGGAGCCACCAAGTTGCCATGTTCGATACAAAAAATGATGGAACTTCACTGAAGTTGGTGGTGCAATAACCATCTTGAAAAATATGAAAGTCAGTTGGGATGATGACATTCCCAACTGAATGGAAAAAAATCATGTTCCAAACCACCAAGCAGTTTAAGTATGTTGTCACCTGGATCAGCCGAGATTTAGACTCTCCAAGTGCCTTTTTCTAGAGAAAGGGATTAAAGTACTGAAATTATGGGTCAAAATACAAATTTTTATGGGTACTTGGAAGGTAGAGGAATGTGTTATATAATGTTGTATATTATGTTATATGGTTTTGTCATGTTTTATCAACAAGAAACACACATATGGCAAGTCCACTTTGACGGGGATGTAATCAGCAAATGCTACTTTCACTGGCAGGATCTGGCAAGATGTTGAAAGGAAAATCAAACCTTCCGACATCTATGATCTTTTTTATGGTTTTGTCACTTTTGTCTTTCCAAAATCAGGTCCTTCATTGGTTTGCCGAGCGTTTCCGGTAAAAGCAAAGTCTGGTATCACTGGTATCCAGGCATCATCTTCAATGCTGCATTAACATCCTAGCAAGTGTTTCAATCGCTGATACAGTTCATGACTGTGATCCCGCATGTCTACGGTGGCTCATTACAAGTTTCAAGTGGAGTGATAAACGTACTTAACCACCCATGGGTGACTTACTCAACTAACCATATCATAGATGTATGAATTCTGAGTCAACATTACACATGAGGGGATGTGGATGCAAGGGAACTGACGCATCTTCACACCTCCAATAGTCGAGCACGGAAAGTATTTCAGGTCCTTGACATGTACCCCAGTCTCCCACAGACCAAATTGAGGCCTCAGTCGCTCTGCAGGTCAACAACTCAAATCAAAACATGCTTGAGCCTGTGAAACTACGTATGCTTCCAACATGTTGAATGATTTCAGGGATGGGTCAAAAACCAGCGACCCGCGATGTCAACATGTCAACATACCATAGCATACTCAGTTTCCGGCCAATATGCTAATATACGTCATTTCCAATATACCCTAAAACTCTGATCTTCCTGAATGGAACCAGCATTTGTTCGGTTGTTTCCAGCCGAAAACTCAAGCCGTTGCAGCAGCCGTTGCAGCCATCTGAGAGGAACCAACACAGCGTGGCGAAGAGGACCATTCTCCATCTAAACTACAGAGAAATCCACCTGACCAGCGATGTTGGCAACAAAACATGGGATTTCCCCATGACATGGGGATTTTTTTTCCCGAAACATGGGGACCTGGATTTCCCGATGGGATTTCCCATGGATTTCCCATGTGTCGGAACAGAAGCATCTTGGGATCTGCAGGACTATCATCTTCGAACATGTGATTGTTGATGTTAAGTTCAATTGATTAAGCCCCGTGCATGTATTTAAACATATGATATGTAAGAGTGGTGTCCAGCAACGAGTAGAATTTGGCGACAAACAATCGTTACAGCTATTGCAACATCAAACAAAGCTGGATGTGTTGTCTTTTGGGATCGCCATCTTCCACTTTCCCACAAAAGAAATAATAACACACGACATAATCTGACAGAAAGTCATCCCTAGATTCTCTTATTACATATGCAATACATCACCATGCACAGTGCAGGTGCTATGGTTTCGACAAATAGTATACGGGATCAAAATGGGATTCCTCATCGTGGGTAAATGAACCCCTATGAAGGGATCCAAATCCAAACCATCAACACAAATATTGGAACATCAACCGTGTAGCTTGACCATGGTTGGTCACATACCCTCTGGTAATTTAACACTTTGCGAACTGGAAAATCAGCATAAAATTTGTGATAAGTAAATCAACCATTTTTATGGTCATTTTCCGTAGCTATGTTAAATTACAGGCAGGACTGAGGGCTTGCCCGGAACGGAATGCGTAACGTCTTAAGGGGGCTCATTTCACTGCGCAGGCGCAGTGTTTTTATGACTTTGGTACATCTTTGGGTTACTATGTTCCACGTATTTTTTTTGGAAAAATCTGTCGGAAAAGTGACCCTCTGCGGACTTCATGCGTGTCGGCCTTGTCCCGTTTTTCACTTTTTTGGCGAGTCTGGAGTGTTCATGTGGTATAACGGTTATAACTTATATAAACCCTAAATGAAACCCTAATAGAAATATGGTTAATTGTTCCATGGAGCCGGTGGATTTTCCAATGGGTTGATGGTTGCTGGGTCCGCCCTCAGGTATGGCCCTTCGGGCAAACAACTCGTCCAGAGGGATCCAGAGGGTATCTGTCAAATCTGTCAATTGTCTCCACCTCCTTCTAGATATACCTATTCATGTGGATAGTCTGCTACCTTTTGCATATGGATTTGCGACTTGAGCAGTGTTTCAAAACCCTTCTGCCGTCCCTTCGACTGCCTGGCTTTAAGAACGGGATTGCCATGCATGGATCATTTCATGTTATTTATGATGTTCCAATATGTTCTAATCCCCAAATATCCACAATTTACTTCTTCAACGCAGCCGGCCTCCTTCCGGCAGGAAACCCACATCACATGGCACGTCACAGGGTCCGTCAGACCTGGCTGGAAGAGGGTGGATCCACCAGCTGTTTCCTCAGAAACTATAACTATGGTTATTTAGTTATATAAGTTATAAGCTAGCTGTATATCATTATAGGCCCATTTAATCATGTATAATCCCAATTGTTTGACTGAAATCATGTATAATCCCTTTACCCTAATATTAAACGTCCCCCCCCAAAAAAATAAACCTAAGGCTAGTTTTTATTATTAAGGGGAGTTTAGTAATAGGGAGAAGGGACTAATCCCAATTGTTTGACTGAAATTCACCTACCCTCTGGTCAATTGTTACACTTTGCCATTGAAAAAAATGGCCCATGAAAAGTTCGTTGATTTACCGAACTTAAAGATGGTGATTTTCCATAGCTATGTTAGTTTACCAAAGGGTAAGGGCTGCCTGTCTACTAATCCAAATTCTCACTAGAAAAGTCCATCAATTCCTTTCAACTTTCATTTCCAAACGTAGAAAAAATAGGACACCATTGCCACATGTTGCAACTGCGCATTTCCACCACTTGCTCAACCACCTTGACCCTCAAAAAAAAACAATCAACCATGAGGAAAAACATATTCGCGCCGCACTAACATGTTGCTGGTAGTTGTTCATTGAAAAACTGAGGATGCTTAGGACATTTTGACTGGTAAAATGTGGTAAATACATTTTTTGATGGTTGCTTACAGTCTATATTCGATTATAATCTATCCCAACATTTCACCATTCAATAACTCCGAGTCTTTATATTAGTGTCATGTTCTGACAACAAATGGTTCTTTTGGCTTGCATCCATCCCCAACTGGGCATGTTTACCATGTTTTGACCATGGCACATATTGTGGCTGAAGAAAATATACTTCACTATACTTCACCAACCTGAAACTAGCTGTTATAAGGTTGGTCAAATTGCATATTCCCCGAATCCAATTCCCATCGTTCCAGTGACGGAAAACAGCGAGGTCATTATAATAATTCATCCATATATATATATATATATGTGCATCATATACACTACAGCTATATACTAACTATACATTACCACTATATATATATATATATACAGCAATTACATGGGGATGTATGCTTACTGTATATTATATATAGTTACAGTATATGGAGGCATCCATAAATGGGGATACCTCAAAATAGTCGGTTTATAGATGGTTATAATGCAAAATCGTATTCAAATAGATGATTTAGGGATACCCCACATTTATGGAGACCTCCATATATCATGGCAAACCTTATTTTCCATTTATAGCAAACAACTAAAGGATTGAACATGATTAAACTATCTATCCAAGGTTGGGGATTATATGTGATCTGCCACCTTTCTTTTTTTTTTGAAGGCGGCATCCCTGTCACCGTCAAAACCGCTTAAGGCCCCCCGCCAAGTTCGGCCCAAACAGCTGGTGGAGGACCAGTTTCTGGCAGAGTTCGCCACCGACCTTAGGGGAAACCGATCCAAGTCTGGGAATCTGTTTCTAAAACCTTGTTCCTGTCGGTCAAAACCCACTTTTTTTGGCCCTAATTCTTGTTGGTTAAGTAACCAATCAAAAATCACATACAACTCTGATCTGTATATATTGTTTAACTCCTGATTTTTGCTTGTCAACCCGGTTACCATCCTCCAAACTAACCTAGGCCTTGCCATGAGTTTGGGGTTGGAACATTAGTTGCCACGTGTTGCCACTAAAAAAACTGTGTGTTTTGAGGGTCTATGTGAATTTGGGCCGAGGCAACAGTATATCCAAGTTGCGGCAAGTTTCCCTTCTTGGTGGCTCATCCCAGTAAGTGGATTACAACTCCAATTATAAGTGGGATAAGTAGGCTAAATCCACCAAACAAACTAGGGTGAACTAACCCACTTAAGTGGGATGAACCACCAAGTCGTGTCACTGAAGCCCGGAAGCCCGTGATTTTTGTTGGGGGCTGGGCAGCCTAAACCGCCCCCTAGGCGCCCGCACGGCGGCAAGCCACAGCTGGGGAAAGCCTCGCTGCGGCGTGCCACGTCGGGAGGCAGCACAACCTCGGCCACGAAACTAATGGTAATATACTAAGTAGGTTAAGTTAGTAGATTGGTAGTTGGTATGTGTTGGTATATGTTGGTAGTACTTAATCAACATCTATCATTAGTATTACTACTAGTAGGGTATTATATAGTAGATGCTGATGAAGTTATACTGTAGCTACTGTAATAGTAATACTCTAAGTAGGCACTAAATGAACTAAACTATTGGTTACTCGTTAGTAGATGGGCATAGACTGGCTACTAGTTACTATTCCATTGCAAATAGTTAACTACTTAGATTGACCACTGAGTAAATGGAAAATCGGCACAGGTCCATTTATTGATTCATCGTTGAAGAATGATTCTTCACAGCTATGTTAGTTTACTATGAGGGTAATTAACTAGCACATGGACTATAATTGGGGATCTAGTGGGCTAGAAGTCATAGCAAGTTACAACTGGTCCGGTCCTCAACATGGGAGCTCACCGATACTTGGGGAAGCCTTCGATCACTGACTTGGCTTTTGCTGGAGGAGCTGGCTCTGGAGCCTTCTAAGAAAATGGATTTGGAGCCTTTGCAGAGAGACGCAGTTGGCCCTGGGGCCTTTGCTTTCTCAAGGGGAGTGGCTAACCCCAGGCGGAGGAGTGCTCGGCGGCGGAAGAAGCTGAGGTTTGCAGCCAGGTGGCAGAGTCGCAGGGGGTTTAGAGCCTATAACCACGGCTGCATTGGAAGCGGCACCTGAGAAGGCAGCTGGTGCCTTTTGCTTGTGCGGCAATTTGCCTGCCTTTGGAACAGCAGGCGGAGGCATCTCAGCACTCACCAGCCTCCGGTTATCGGTTATGCTTCCTCAAAGCATCTTCTGTAAGGCCGATCTGCGACACCGAATCCGAGCCGATTTCAACTCCAGCCTTCGCCCTCAGCAGGCTGATGTTCACCTCGTGGGGTAAGAACCACCTTGTTGCCTGTAAGGCTCACCCTCCGGTAGGTCGGGCAATCTCTTCCCGAATCCAGTGGGCGGCCGCCGGCGGCCCTCAGAGTTTTCCAGGTCAATGTTCACCAAACTGATCGGATGTAAATCTTTAGCTTCAAAAAAATCATGGAATATTTCTTGAAATCAAACACATGTTCAGACATGATTTTTTGAATTCAAAAATGGTCAAAAAATGTTCGGACATTATTTTTTTGAATTCAAAAAATGGTCAAACAAATGTTATGACATGATTTTATTGAATTCAAAAAATGGTCAAACAAATGTTCAGACATGAATTGTTTGAATTCAAAACATGTTCAGTATTAAATATTCCCTAAAGATACAAAGTTTTTCCAAACATGGATTTTGACAGGTGGATAACATGATACACCCGCATGTTCCACATACAGAATACGTAGCAACATTCACCCCCAAATTGACCTCAAAGTTGGTAAATATTCAATACATAGCGCATACGGGATATATTGATGGATATTGTTTGGAAAAGATATTGTAAATATGTTCCGGGCGGTCATTGTGTAAACAGTATGCTACATGACATGTCATGATGTATACCGAGAGAGGGAGGCTAGTAATTTAGTACGCTTAAGCAATCTTAAACATACTGTGGATGGTTGTGAAATCCTGCACCAGCTGATAAGTGATTTAACCCATTATCTATAGGTTTTCTACCATCCAAAGTGGTGCAGGAATTCTTCCATCCACAGTATGATATACCACATACCCTAAATATACATCTAGCAAACAAGGGAAAACCTGTCCGGCTCGGCGATGAGGAAATCATGCACATGATCTGTCTGTGTATGAATAATTAGATAGATGCATAGTTAGATAACAATATACACAGACATTTGGATGAATTATGATATATATATATATATATAAATTATTCATGTATATTCAGCATTCTTCAGGAAGGTTTAATCCCAACATCACCCATTCGTGCACATTGAAATACCAACACTATGTATGGTACTGGGAACCGATACGACCATGAACTTTTGGATGTAACTACATTTTGAACCAGTCCGTATATGGAATAAGCTGTCAAAGGCTTACTAGCAATGACTTTAACCAAGTACGAAATGCGACGTGCTGCCGCACATCCAAGTTTCCTTCATAACAAGGATTTTGCTGGCATTCCATCCTTCAAACCGGATACCCTCCTGTAATCAAACATGGCAAGGTGGAAAATCCCCAATTCAATGTAAGTTTATAACTGGGAAAATCAATGAACTAAATTTTCTGGATTTTCCCAGCCATGGAACTCATGAGCAAACCACAGATCTTATCATTCCACTTGAGCACTAGCAACTCAACCCTGTATCATCCTGGTCGTTTTTTGTAGTCCATATTAAGAACCAGTCAGAAACAATAACCAGCAACCAACAAGGGGAATTGGCATTTCAGAGCTGACATGGGTATGGGTCCAAGATATGTAACAACAGATCTCCAACTTGATCCAAATTTGGTCAGACTGACTGTCCGGATTTGTGCAAAAGTCAGGTATTTCGTGCTCAATGGCCATATATTGGCGTTACAAACACATCATTTTCAGACACACCCAAATCAGATTGTTAGTCAGTTCTGTCCCCCATAAAGTGTTTATATCCCATGGCCATATCACCCCAAACAAATCATATGGGTTTGCTCGAGAATAGGTACCTCGAACTCCCATAGTCATTAACAATTTCCTACTGAACATACTGAACATGGCAAATTTGGTGCAATGAGGTAAACGCAATCAACCACCCTTAATTGGGGTTAATGTGTTGTTGCCCTATTATGGTAATCAGTCACATGGTTGGCTGGAAAATCAACCATTTACTTTGTTGATTGTCCCATTGAACCTAAACCAACTCCGTTTACATGTAGATAGTTAGTTCAGGGATTTTCCAGGACACAAAAGGGTAAAAATCCATTGTTGTCGCATTAATTATCGTATGAATATCTCGGAAAAACATACAGTACTCCGGTGAATCATTGCTAATAATGATTTATTATTGTTAATTCCCATTGGGATTGATGTATATATATATATATAAAAAAAAAAAACTACCTATAGTCTGTTTATTTATTTCAGATCTCTGTCTATCTACATATATATATATACCTGAACCTCCCATTGGTACACAAAAATGTGTACATTTTTTTCTGCCCGATTTCAAAAATGTGCCCGTTTAGGTTTCTGAAAAAAAAGGTGTCCGAGTCCGGAGTTCCATGGCTCCCCATAGAAATCAACCTGATTCTTTCACCATAGGCTCGATAGGACACTTTTGTCACGGGCTAATGCATGTGCAGCATGCCAAATACGACCTCGAACAGCCACGCTTGACAACATGGGTTGCATCGCAGCACATGTAAACAACCGAGCTTTGGACAGGGTAAATCTAAAGTATCCACCTCAACATCACGTATGTTTTTCATAGGCCAAGATACCTCCAGCAAACAACCT
>Ga0126342_10008762_pt1 | contig 18119 bp, 17 predicted proteins | sample Cyp1metagenome_FD_92528 | JGI IMG/M metagenome (GOLD analysis project Ga0126342, IMG submission 92528) | Coral microbial communities from Lord Howe Island, Old Settlement Bay, Australia - Cyphastrea 1 metagenome | ecosystem: Host-associated > Invertebrates > Cnidaria > Coral ... | reverse complement strand
GTTGTGAATCAAGGATGGCAGCGCGAAGCCGCTGATGGACCGAAAGGTGGTTGAGGTCTCCTCTCTTTCTCTTTCTTTCTCTGTTTCTCTCTCTTTCTCTGATTATCTACCCACCTACCTACCAATCTATCTATCTATCTATCTCCCTCTCTCTCTCTTTCTCTCTGTCTGTCTATCTATCTATTTATCTATCTATCTATCTATCTATCTGTCTATCTGTCTATCTGTCTATCTGTCTGTCTATCTGTCTAGCCATCTATCTATCTATCTCATCTACCCAGCTGGCCTCTCTCTCTCTCTCTCTCTCTCGCTCTCTCTCTTTCATCTAATTACCTATCTATCTATCTACCTATCTATCTATCTCTCCCTTTCATCTGTCTATCTGTCTAGCTGTCTACCTGTCTATCTGTGTTGCAGTGTCATTCAGTGTAATGTAGTGTGGTGTAGTGTAATTTAGTGTAGTGGATTGTACTGGAATGTAGTGTAATGTCCTGTAGTGTAGTGCATTGAAGCGAAGCGACATCTGAACCTCCAAAAGTGGTCCGAACCCCTAGTGTTTTTAACATTTTGACTTCGAAATGTGCTTCGCGCCACAATGGCGTGCACTTTTTCGACATCTCAACTTCCAAGAGTGGTCCGGACCTGGTCTTCAAAATGTGCTTAGCGCCACAACGGCGTGCACTTTTTCGACATCGCAACTTCCAAAAGTGGTCCGACCATGGTGTGTTTTGTGCATTTTCACTTCGACATGTGCTTCGCGCCACAGCAGCGTGCAATTTTTCATCTCTCATCTGGCCAGCTGGCTCCGCACCCGCCGCTTTAGCGAGCCTACTTTTCGACCCTCGGGGGCCTCGGCCTCAAATCATTGGAAAAACACAGTGTTTCGCGACTTTCCTACCTTTTCGCGCATCTGCATCTTCTTTCTTCTTACTCTTCCCTCTTCTAATCTTTCTCTTCTCTCTGCCTCTGCCCTGCTCTGCTTTTCATCGGTCCATATTGTCGGAAGTTTGACTTCTAAACTTCCTTCGATTAGTGAGTGCTAACAGTGGCTATATGTAAATACACCATTCCCAATAACCAGGCAGTGGACCCACCCAGTTCACGTACCCAATGCCATAAACATACCATTTGGGACTCGTTTTTACACACCAGTCTCATTCTGTTTGGGTGAGTTCTGCCCAATATATTCTCACCAGCCATTAACAATTAGCAACCCCTAAAAACCACGAATGATCGTTCGCATAGTTATAAATGGTTGCTATCATGGTTATTTCTCGTCACGAATGTTTATTAATGGCTACATAGTGGCTACTAATGGTTTTTTCATGGTTAGTGAATGTGAATCTTAACCGGTTTTTTCACCATCCCCACGCACCAGATGCACCAGGGCCTCAGATTCTTCCATCTTCTGCACCAAGGTGGTGACTTTTTTGGAGGGATGTGGTTGCTCCACACCTTCATCCCGCCGCGAGAGCCTGGGAACGTGGTTTTTTTGGGCACATGTTGACTCTTCATGATGTCTGGAAAAATCATGTTTGAATATTGACTTTCAGATTTTGACTTGATTTTGAATGTTGAAAGTTTCAAGAACATCATCAAGGGAAGTGAAGAAGTGAAACTCCCGACAAATTGTCCATAGATGGAAAGAGAGGTGGAAAGAGTCAGAGAAGAGAAAGGAAGAAGAAAGAAGAACAGAGAAGAGAAAAAAAGCTAGAAGAGAAAAGCTGCAGGTGCGCAAAAAGGTAGGAAAGTCACAAAATGCTGTGTTTTTCTATGCTTTTGTGGCCCCGGAGGATCGAAAAGTAGGCTCGCTAAAGCCGGGTGCGGAGCCATCAGGTCGTATCAAGGATCAAAAAGTGCACACCGTTGTGGTCACCTCATGGCCGGAGCACTTTTGGAAGTTGGCGGCTGTGGTGCGAAGGACATTTCGAAGTCAAAATGTGCAAAACTCCGCAGCTCCAGAACACTGCACACTCCACACTTTACACTCCACACTCCTTACTGTACACTCCACACTCCACACTCTACATTTTGGACGTTAAGCTGTGGAAAAGTGCGCCCGGCTGTGGTGCGAAGCATATATCGAGGTGAAACTGTTATCTCTTTTGGCAGTTGAGATGTCGAAAAATGCACGCTGCTGTGGCACGAAGCACATTTCGAACTCAAAATGTGAAAAGCACACCACGTTCGCACCACTTTTGGAAGTCCAGACATAGATGCACAGAAAGAAAGAAAGAAAGATAGATAGATCGACAGACAGATAGATAGATGGACAGGTAGATGGATAGATAGATAGATAGAAAGATAGACAGGTGGATGGATAGATGGATACATGGATAGATGGATAGACGGATAGATGAATAGACGGATAGACGCATAGATGCATAGATGGATAGAGGGATAGAAGGATAGAGGGATAGACGGATAGATGGATAGATGGATGGATAGATGGATAGATAGATGGATAGAGGGATAGAAGGATAGATACAGAGAGAGAGAGAGAGAGAGAGAAGAAAAAAAAAGAGAGAAACACAAAGGGAAGGGGACATAGAGAGGGAGAGAGAGGGAGAGTCAGAGCCTCAGCCACGTTTCGGTTCATCAGTAGGTTCGCTCTGCCATCCATGCATCACGACAACCGACAACGCACCTCTCCTATATAGGTTCCCTATCTTTGAAACTTCCGCCACCGCCTTATGCGGTACTCCATGATATTATGATGATGTTCATTGATTTAAAGTACGATTGGAATCTGATGTTTCCTGGTTTCCAGGTCAATCTGCAGTGGTTTCACAGGCCAAGTCACACCGCTTCCATGGGTTGCGTCTCCACGTGTTGCCACCGGTAACCGGGAGCGGAGAGATCTCGAGGAATGGCACTCCGGGTGATCAAGGGGCTGGACGGTTGGGAGATCAAATCCTGGGACGCCGCAGCACATCGTTTTAACACCAAATTAGGAGCTTGCGGAGATTTGTTATTTTTTTTAAAGAAGGATTTCACCAGTGAAAATAGGATGGAGTTGACCTCCAACGTCATGTTTGCGCCTATGACCGTCAGTGTCCTATCACAGGCCACTTGGGCTTGTCAATCTGACAAAAATATTTCAACCAACATCAAGCACGAGATTTTGGGGGATCCTCATGGTGGATTGTAAGTGTCACCATTGCAAGCAGTTTTAAGCCACTAAGTAACCATCAACAAGTTGGGTCAAATGTTTATTACCAACATCTGCCAAGGCGGCCATTCGTTCGGAGATCGCGTTGAAGTTCTTCTCGATGCTCTCTTTCAAGGCTGACTGCGCAGCTTGAATCCTGAGCACCACATGCGCAGATTTTTTCGGGGCCATCCCAATAGAGAAGGACATGATTGGTGATCACCAGTGTGATTTGATACCACCAAGGTCACCAAACAGATACAAAATCATACAATCATGTGGCCCATAGGCAACATGACTGCTAAACTTTCTTGGTGGCATGAATCTCCTTGCTCTCATTTCCAGCATGGCACAAGAGACTGTCCAACTGGATTGCAAGGAATACTCCGAATCGCACAAATAGGCTGGTAAATGGGTAACAACATGGACCAACCAGCAGTTTCTCATGGTTTCACCGCATCCAAACATCCAGCACCATCCTCCCCGGCAAATCAGCCGAAGCCACTCTTCCTGTTGCTGCATGGTGCGCATCAAGTTGTATTTAATGAATCCTGAGTCTAAAAACATGGAAAACACATGTCCAACTGTGAAAAATCCTGACTCAATGGCAAAATTTGATGAGATTCCTGGTCCAAAAAATCCGGCAAATTTTCTCACCTTTTCCATTGATATCTTTGACGAAGACCGTGACATCATCGTGACAAAAAACAATGCCCATGGCAGCCATGGATGGTGGTGCTCACCATCAACTTCCGGTCAAGAATCTATGCCTGCGTGTTCATTAATATGTTATAGACCTATGCATCATTATTCGATGACATTTCATAATATCATGATTTCAGAATTATATAGCCGACTTAAATATTATGAATGATAGACTCATGAACACCACTATTCAGTGATAAATGACCCAGATATAGTCAATGATAATAACAACAAACATGTAACACACATATATTTACTGTAGTACTTGTCAAAACCATTCTGCTTGACTTCCATCATCTACCCATTTGCATCTATGATTAAAAACCATTCGCAATCCAAATATCATCAAATATCCAATCTATGCTTAGTTTGCCATAGAGCGGAAGATGTGGCCACCTGCAATATGGCGGGTGCCTGCTTTGGAAAACCCTATTTTGTTTACTGATTTTGACAGCAACCATTGAAATCATCTGAAAGTGTGTCATCCTCATGCGACAGCGAGGGTGTTTGCTGATGTTTGTAGGTAAGATGGCCCACATTTTCCCAATTGTTCGCTGTTTGGAGTCCCCAACATTGTCCCATTTTTTCTGGTGAATCCCAAATTCGTTGGTGCAAATTCCCATTCATCCTCATTTTGGTGCTGTAAAAATACTCGTTTGACCAATTTTTGCTGTTGTAAGCGTAACTCATTATTGGTTTGAAGTGAGGGGTACCCTTCTAGTAGCAGAGTAATATGATCCGTTGATTCTCAATCAACCAGGGTAAACGTCCATCCAGGTTGACATTATAGATTCTAGATTATGTTAGTGAATTAATGCAAGATTTTGGATTAGTTTCACTCCACCAAAGTCTATTTCATGTCAACCCCGGATGATACACCCTGACTATTAATTGGTGGCTTACCCCCAAAATACTCTTGAAATTGTTACCCCCTATGAACAAACTGGGGGTTTCATAAAATTCAAATCCTGGCTTAATCCCATACAAAATACAGTAATCCAACATATTCCCTATAGATTTTCAAGTGAGTTCGATACTCTCTGTCATCCCTTCAAAAGCTGGTCGGTAAACCAATGAATTCCCATGTTGGACGACGATATACGTACGATGATGATCCCTAATGTGTAAAGATTAGTAACACCCCCTAGAAGAACCGGGATTCTTGATGCTTTAAAACCCTACCAATCAAGTTTGAACTCCCTTTGTACCAATTAACCAGGACCATTACAAATTCTACACATTGTTTAAAACATTTTTTTAAAACTCCATTTAACATGATGATTAACTCCCATTTTTGTGGTGTTTTATGGTGTTTTATGGGAAATGATGAACTCTGTTTTTCAACATCCCGTTTTTATATGTTTTTGTCGTCCGCTGAGTCACGTGGCGCCGTCTTGCTGTCGTGCACCCAGCGTGACAGCGGACGGATGAATTCGTTGCTCTCGATGAAGCCGCTGCCGTCCGTGTCCTCGGGGGCTGCTGGATTTGGAGACGCCCTGCTGGTTATGGAAAAAAAGTACCATGATATACCATTTATGATTTAGGATGGTTATGGATGGTTATTGATGGTTATGGATGGTTAGCTTTTTTTTTAAAGGTTATAATACCTATTTTAGATTGATTTATATAAAGTGTATGTAAACACTCGCGGATGTCTCCTTCGCGACCTGAAGCCCACACAATGCTTGAATTGTTGGACATCCACTGCGTCCGTAAGCCGTCCAAGCGTCGATCATATCAAAGAGTTGGGCCAAATCCATCTGGGGCGAAGGGATGGATGTCTTCAGGGATTGGGGCACAGAAGGAAGATCCAAATTGGCATCAAAATTCGGCCAGAAATTCCAGAAACAGTGTTTTAACTGTTTTGTTCAGCCAAACATGTGATCAATTTTGGCTGATTTGAAGATATTTGAGGTTCCCTCACTTTAAAACTCCGCTTGCGCAGCAGTTTCTCCTCCGTGCAGAATGGGAATGTTACGAATGTAAGTATCCCAAACAAGGAAATGGAACCAAAAGGATAGCACGTAGAATAGGCCTTCTTATTGAAGTCAAAGCTATGGTTTTCCCAAGATTCTCCAACTTCTCACCCTCCAAGGCCAACAAATCCCATGGTGTCTCCTGTCTCCCAGCCGTGGCCTCATCGATGTCCATGACCCGCAAACGACTCTGGAACTCCGCATCTTTCCGGGCACCCTGAGGCGACGTAATGTTTGAACATGGAAACATTCTGAACCCATCACTGCCACCACAGCCATTGCCTTTTTGAATTTCTTGAAATATTTGGATTATTGGGGCACGGAAGGTTGATGATTTTGACCCTTCTGCAAATCTCTGGGAGCCAAAATTGTTTCTTTCATGGCATCTTCATGTCTTATCACCTATTGTCTGGCCCAGCCCTCACTGAGTCACCGTGTTTCACTCACCCGCGCGCCCCCTAAAAAATCTTCCCCCACTTGTGCACCCACGTATATTATTGCAAGTATCAGTATCATCTAATATCAGCCAATGGGGGGTTGGGGTGGCAAACTGTCAATTCCAACCATGGAGGATTGGGCGGACTTGCAGCTACCACCGTCCAACTCTGGGGGTCCAGGAGGGAACTTCTCAAGCGTCCCACGACTTGGGCGCTGTGGTGCATGTGCTTGGGCGCGTGTGGTGTCCCTAGACTTTTGTTGGGTTGCGCAAGGGAACCACATGTGGAATTTGGAAGAAAATGTCCCATGTCTCGCCCAACCACCTTTCCCCTCTTTCTCCTCTTTCTCCTCGTTTTCTTTCTCTCTCTCTCTCTCTCTATCTCTCTTTATGCATCTATAAGCTTCAATAATGTCACACCGAGTACCCATGTCTACAGCTTTCCGACGTACAGATTTCCCATCGTTGCGCCGCTTCGCCCCTTGGAATCCCATTGGTTTATGCGCTCCGCTCGCAATGCCAGGCGGCATCAGCCAGCTGCTCCAAACTCAGATGGCCGGATTTTTCCACGTCAATACGGTTGAAGATCCGTTCCAGGAATCTGCGTCGCAAAGAACAGGAGCAATTGATGATAGAAATAACGACCAACATGGGTGAGACAGCCCAAAACTGGGAAATTGAGGTTGATGGTGGTAATTGATTACTTTGTTCATTGGGGATAAATTGAAAACTATCCGAATCCAAATATCCTTCTGGATCAGCACGTTTGCTTACATCCAAACGCTTGCCAAATATGGATGTTTCATCGCCCCAAACAGAACATCATGGGTTGTGGCCCGTCATCAAAGATGCTTTGTCCCATACCCCTAATGATCATGTGCAAAACAAATCGCAAACCGGGTGCATGAGCAAAGTAACTAAAGGAACAGCATAGGATGCTACAAACAACTCAGTGCTATGGAGAGTCACCATTTTGGTCAATTGTGGAAACCTTGTTGCACAACAACAAGTGTTCATGCAAATGAAGACACACTGATCGGTGAAACTTTGGTAAGCACGACCAGAAAGTACATCACCACGCAACATTTGTTGTTCAAGGGAATGGTGCCTGCGCCCGGCAACATGGCAAAACATGGTTCACACCCATCAGACACTATCCCAACATCTTATACGGCTGAAAAACCGAACTACGCCCATTCCCAAGCCTCTTGTCTGCTTCCATATCTTGTTCCATCTCTTCTGCCAAGTTTAAAATGTCTCTGTCCCTCGCATCAGCGAAGGTATCAACCACCTCGCGCGAAAGTGAGACGCGAGATTTAGGTACGCAATAATCCTTAATATATGACAGGGGGACGTGGTAAACAAGCAAACTTACAGCATCTTATAGCTACCAGGTCTGCAGCGCGGCAAGACAGGTCTGCAACATGGAAAATGTTTGTTGCCTGAGACCACCTGTTGAAATCAAAACAACAGCCCTTTGGATCTCCCTCCCCTCGTCCAGAGCTGACAAGTTCATTGGTGTGTTGGACCGTGCCCAGCAAGGGCTGAGTAAGATTGTCTATCTGGAGCGCCCAGACAGAGAGAGAGAGAGAGAGAGAGAAGTAGGCCCCTGTTTGAACATCAGTTCTTCAAACCCCTGGTTTCATATCCGTGAAGCTGAGCCCTCGCATCATGCCCCCATCGTGTTGTTGCAAGGAAGCACTTGGAAGCCATGCCCGTGAAACATCCAAATCAACCGCATTTCTGTTGGTTCCAGACCTCTCAACAGAAGAATCATTTCCAAGATCCACGTGGTCGTCAATCGGCTCTCGTGGTGACTCCCAGATTCATAGCTGGAGCTAGTGAATCAATGGACCACAGTGGGCCAAGGGGGTCAAGTTTCCGCTATGGACATCTCAACTAGTTGGTGAAAAATTGAAATGTGTGATTCGTGTGATGGCTGAGAGATTGTTCTGTGTTAGGATGCGTGTTGAATGAACTCTTGGGTATACAACATGTTACAACCTTAGTGTCTAGGCCTGAAACCTGTCTTTAACATGACTTAGTACCAAAGATTGGCGCAGATCGGCAGCGCTTTCAGGGCAATTTTGGTGATGCCGATGACCCATTGAGCTATCTTCAGAGATAGATAGTCTATATATATAGTATAAGTTAAACTAGAAATGTATCATTATATAGTGTTGTTAAAACATAAATGAGAACACTACAGGTACAAATTATGCATCATAGTTTTGATCATGCTAATGGGCATACCGACAAGCCCAATTAATACTTCTGCTGGGTTCCCCTTATGAACAATTGCGAGCGTCGGCCAAGGTAGGATGAACGAATGTCTAAAACATCCCGGCGGAAGCGTTACCGGCGTGCGAAAATGATCAAAATTACTACGTCCTCACAGCGAGGAGCCAGTTTTTGCATTCAAAACCTATCAAAAAAAAGGTCCGTCTACTTTGGGAGTGACAACCCTTCCATCACTTCAGCCTCAAAAAGGGCAACCGCAACTTTTTCTCACATTGAAGATCATAGAGCGTAGCATCAAGATCCTGTGGAAATGCCAATGAAGATCATAGAGCGTAGCATCAAGATCATGTGGAAATGCCAATGACGTTATTATCCCACCCTATCGGATGCGGATGTGTGGAATTGCAATTGAAGATTATAGAGCGTAGCATCAAGTTCATGTGGAAATGCCAATGAAGATCATAGAGCGTAGCATCAAGTTCATGTGGAAATACCAATGAAGATCATAGAGCGTAGCATCAAGATCATGTGGAAATGCCAATGACGTTATTATCCCACCCCACCCCACCCCACCCCACCCCACCCCAGGCTACCGGATGTGGATTTGTGCGACGGTAACGAGTCCGTTGGCTAAAACATGCATCCAAACACCCGGAAGTTCAACCTACCAAACCTGCTAGAATGAACCGTTCAAAGCTAGTTAATTAATTCAATTGCTTTTGTTGCGAACCGGTCATCCGGTCATCCCAAACCACAAGTCGCGACAATCACAACCAAGATCAGATCAGAAGCCACTTTTTTCTGCTATTGCCCAATAATAAGCTGCCCAAGAATCACCGGCATCACGGGTTGATGATCAAGTTACGAAGTGCTACGAAGCCGATACCAACTGGGTCCACACAAAGTGAAAAAACTTAGATCCGCTAGTGACTTCACGCATGCAACCCAGTTGGTTAAATATACATTACATCCCTCAAAACTGATTTATAAGCCCATAAATTCATATGAGTTCCAGTTTAACTGGGGTGAATGTCAACTCCAGATCAACAAATCTGCAGTTATTAGGGCTCTGTTAGTAATGCGTCACTATGAAAATAGATATGTTCCCAGGGACTGTAGTCTTCCACCAATGTGGCAGGGTCTATGTCTGGGGAGATCGTAATAAACCAGGTGTTTACCATACGCCAGCACCATCCAAATCCATCAACGCGGTCACAGGGTCGAGAGGCGACTGCCACGATCAAGTTCAATACTCCGAAAACCAAGGTCAGCAAGGAACCAACGAAGATGATGGCCGTGGCAGGATGTTTCCTGAATTGAGGAATGAGTTTTTTACCATTGTCAAGATGCATGGCAAATTGAAAAGAAAGAATTTTAGAAGAAAGAATCATAGAATCCTTAACTACATGCAAAACTATTTCTAAAAATTGTCGATTTCTTCGAAGAACGTTGAAGACAAAATAGCGTTGTCCAACCAAACTTTACGTAATTGTAATATATTGTAATATAGGGGGGTTCCTAAAATGGGGATCCCCAAGTCACCATCGGTTTCTATGCTAAAATGGTCATCCATGACGACTGGATGATTTGGGGCACCATCAGCTGCTTGCCCCAGGATTTTTTCGATTCTGCAGCTCTGGGTCAACACTGCCTCCATTGATTGCGGATTTCGAAGATTTCCCAGCATCTTGATTAAAGGTACCACTAAGATTGGATGCTTCTGAATCGCTAGCAATGTGTGGTTTGGAGAACCACACATAAATCACCATTTAAATCACCATTGCTCTGAAATCACCTGTCTGGTACCCTGGTACCAATGGTTAGGTTTGTCCAAAAATAAGGCATTGCCACAGATCAGATGGTTCATTAGCAGATCATTAGCATGCACCGAATTTCAAGAATTGGAGACATTTGGAGACTGGGCTCACCTGAAACTTCACCTTAACAAATCACCCCACCGAGTTGCTCAATGACAGGAACTGCGATCAAGCCCCATGAGTCCCCCGCGATGACCGTCTTGAAGAGTAACAAATTCCTCAGAACAAGTTCCTCGAGGTACGTAGGACCGTAGGACTCACACAAAGCAATATGAGTGGTTGTGGTTTCAAGCTATTTACATTAAACATCATGTGTTTGTCAGCGGGGATGATCAACTCGAATATTATTGAACATAAAACACATGTTTGAGAACAACAAACAAATGAGCATGTTTGAGTACATAGGTGGTGATAAAACAAATCATTTGTGAACATCACCAGCAAAAAAACTTGATGCCAGGACGATCAGAATCACAGATTAACATCATTCACTTCCATGAAATTTCCAAGGCAGGGAAAAACCTGGAACGTGCAAGACTGCCATGGAAACCATTGGAAAACAATGTTTAAAGTTTAGGTATGTTTAGTTGGATTTGAAATGTGTTCGTTCAACTTCGTACGAGAAAATCAGCTTGTAGGTATTAACCCCAGCTACCATAGCGGGAAACTAACATGACCATACCCTGAACCACACAACTTTGCAATATGTTTCAGTGCTTCTGTAATTTTTTGTTAAGGCCAAATTGCAATGTTTCTTCATTTTTTCAAGCATGTATCCAGAATAAATCATGTGGCACGAGGCAGTCATTCACCAACCTGAATCAGCACAGGTCAATTGAGATTGTTTGAGGATTCAACCTTCCTCCCCAAAATGGGAGTTCCATTAAACCAATCGAGTGTCACCAGAGGCCTCCATGTGTTATGTATACAGAAATCCACACCTAAAACCACTAAAGAAAAACGATTGGTCCCCGAAAAACCAAACATCGAAAACCACATCGTGTGGTTGGGAAACTCTTGGTGGCTCCTTGGCTCCCCATTGAATGTGGCATCAAAAATACCCCTGGCTCCGAACCGCAACAGCGTCTAGCTCTGTGCAACCCAGCTGCGCATCCATCACAGATTGAGTTGCTCGCAAACATTGCCTTGAGGAAAAAGGGGTCCAATGCCCAATGCGATAAAACAACCAGAAACCCATTGGAATTATGGTGTTTTACTGCTTTACACACCATTGAATTCCACAAAAACCAGACAGATCGATGAAGGTAGAACTAAACCACCACAGCATGGGCGTTTCTGAACTTGGAGGGCTCCAATGTCTTTAATTCTCCCAGTAGAATTGCCTGCTTTTGGTCTAGTCTTCTCTCATGGATACGTGCTGTTTCAGCCACATCAATCCTACACCAATCCCATCCAACCTAGATCCGCAGTAAACATGTGCGATGGGCAGTCATGCTGAAGATAATAGTTGGCTTTTAAACCTAGGAGCGATGATATGCCCTCAACGGTGGTTGAACGACCATCTTTAAATCCTATCTGATACTCATCGGGACAAGTGAAGCATCATTCATACAGCCAACCAACTATGAGAACCACGAAGATTATGGAAGATTCCCTCAGCGCCTTGAGAAAATCATGAAAAAACACTTGTTCTGTGCAATTTTCTTACAGCTCTGCCAGCTAGATCTTGGAGGTTGCAAAAGCCTGTGACATGCCGAAAACTTCAGGGTCCAACCCCAGCAAAACAGCAGTGCATGAATGACATTAAGAGATGTGGTAAATATGTCCCCTGGGTTATCTTAATATATATATATGGCTTATAACCCCACTAACCAGTGATATACCAGTGATTAAGTGGGATGATTCTCTAGTCGGATATTCGGCAGCCATCAGCCAAAGCTACTCGCAATCTCCGAAGATTCCTGGATTGTCTTTGTACAAGTCCTGGACCAGACCAGACCGGTGCTCAACAGCAAAGCGACGCAAGGAGCCAACTTGTCTCGGGAAATCACCAATCATATGAGCAGTCAGAAGCTGACCGAAATGTCATTCCATTCTTGGTTGGTTCATACGGATTTCAACGGATTATCACCCAGATAATCCCCAATAATCATATTGGGTAGTACAATCCCCTATCATCAAAAAGCAGCTTCGAATGTTGGTTACCCCACAACTGGATGTTTCACAAATTCGTGGTTCCCAACAGGTTATTGTGACCGATACCTAACATGGTTTTTCAAATCCGGAAGGGCACCTAGTTTTTTTGACCCCTGCAGCATGCACCCTGTTTTGTCTGCTTTTTTCACGCCCTTATGCCTTGCAGAGGTTTCCATGAAATGGATTATAATGGATTGAAATGGGGGCTTATTCTCAACAGAGAATCTCTTGGGTGTCCATCTCTGGGCCCTGGAACCTTGCTGGAACCTTCCTGGAACCCTGCCGGAACCTTGCTGGAACCTGGAACTTTCCTGGAACCTTGTTATTTCTGGAACATTGTTAGAACCTTGCGGGAACCGAAACTGTAAAGTTGACGCTTTACTGTGGATAATACTGATCATACTCTGTTGTTTACAAACTGACGCAGCTCTATTGTGTTTTGTGTTTGCTTTGCATTGCGCTGGTCATTTCGTTTCTGATGAACCAAGACAAGACCCTTAAATGTCTGGGACCTTCCCTGATGCTTGGAACCTTGAACCCTAGAAAGCTGGAACCCCAGAACCTTGGTTGTTTAGAACTCTGGAACCTTGGAACTCTCAAAATCTGCAACCACCGAATCCTGGAAACCTACAACTGTGGAATCTTGGAACCCTGCAAAACCTTGGAACCTTGCAAGCTGGGTTCATGGTTTGGTTGATAGAAGGCTATAGGTTGGTAAATATGGTGGGAGCGAAATCATTTTAGGAAACAAAGGTTACTCTGACGCAGTGCAGGATTTGCTTGCAGGAGCGCTGTGCTCCCCCGAAATGCAATTGTTTCTTATAATTTTTCGTTTTTGTGCAATAAACATGTTTTTCCTATCATATCCTCGAGCTCCCAAGACAGGTCAAGATCTCGGTGCTGACACCTGATTTCCTCAAAGGTATCGATGAAGGGGGTATAGTACACTACTGTCTACTCCCCCGAAAATGCGCGGTCCCTGGTTCGTCAAATTCTGGTGATTTTTGTTATGCACAAGGGATGTGATCCACTACGATGATGTTAACGTGCAATATCGCCTCCGCCTCTTGCAAAACCCTACCAATGTACTTCCTAACATGCTCACACGCTACCTAACCGTGGCATTTTGGGACTCAACCAGTTTCAACCAACCACCACAGCAAACGAAAAACACGGTTGCCAATCAATGAAAACAATAGATGTCAAAAACACATGTTGTGGCACTGGCTGACTAGTTATGGGGTAAACCCAAAACAAATAACGTTCTGACCCCCTCTTTGGCTCTCATGCTCATTCTCTATCTGCTGCTGCTCTCCCTTGCGCCTTTTTATTTCCTGTTTGTTTTTGTTCCTTAGTCTTCTTCCATTAAGATTCCATTTAGGGATTCATTTAAGCTTTTATTTAGGGTTTCTTTACCGTTTCTTTAGCGTTTCATTTAGGGTTTCATTTAAGCGTTTCTTATCAGGATTTCTTATCAGGATTTCCGAACGTTCATGTGGGTTTCTTTAAGGCTTCTTTAGGGTTTCATGTACGGTTTCATTTAAGGTTTCTGTAGGGTGTCGTTTAGGGTTTCATTAATACGATCAAGCATTTCCTGTGCGCTTTTCATTGTTTTGTAGGAACCCCCTTCTTCTACGTGAGCTTTTAAACAATGCATTTGGGTTCGTGGTTTCTATCAAGTTTTTTGGTTCGTTTTTTTTGGCTTTCTTTGCTGGTACCATTTGCCTTGTAATTGCAACAGTTTGGAACTAGAATCACTCATTTTGCATTGTATTTGCTACATTTTGGCATGGTTACTTTGCATTTTGCATGGTATTTGCTACATTTTGGTACTTCAAACGTTCATGTGTGTTTCTTGAGAGTTTCTTTAGCGTTTCATTTAGGGTTTCATATAGGGTTTCATTTAGAGTTTCATTTAGGGTTTCATTTAGGGTTTCATTAGGACTTCATTCAGGGTTTCATGTCGGGTATCTTATCAGGATTTCTCATCAGGATTTCCAAACGTTCATGTGGGTTTCTTTGGGGCTTCTTTAGGGTTTCATTTCGGGTTTCATTTGGGGTTCTTCAGGATTTGGGTTTTGGTTAGGGTTTTTTTCAGAGTCGTTTACGGTTATTTAGGGTATCATTTAGGGTTTCATTCAAATTTTCAAGGAATTTAATCAATTTCATGGGGGGTCCGGAAGCTAGATCCAGGGGGTTCAAAAAAAACAAGGTGGAGGCTCAAAAAAAACGTGGGGGGTCTAGAAAACAAGGTGGGGGGGTCAAAAAAACATGGGGTCAAAAAACAAGGGTCCCAATCCGGAAAGCCAAGACACATCCGAACTCTTCCATGTCCAATTGCCCCATGTTCCCCACGGGTTTGCTTCTGACCATGATGTAATTGACAAACGACATTCAACTGGCATGTTTCCTGTTTCTGACACAGCGCCATTTTTGGGGCGTGTCTTCTGATTGGCTTGGAATGTCCATCTTCCATGACGTCTAAGAAGTGGAACCCAAAGAGTCGAGAAGGAAAGACATATATTTGGCCATGGCTAAGACCTGTTGCACCCATTGAACTCAAAGTTTGATGCTTTGGTACTAAACGCAGCACATTTTCTATGGGTTGAAACAAGCGCATCGTTTTTGAGCACCCATTGAGCCATCTTCCCAAGTCAGGTGCCCTTCCTGAATGATGGGATGTACCATCTCAACCATCAGCATCGCCCATACCGTCATAATGACGAAGCAGAAGATGAAGGACCAAATCAAAGCCTGGTCAGATCAACGATGAGCTTGACGTGTAAGAATAAAGCGCCCCCCCAAATCCCATGTTTTCGATATTTATCCCCGCCTGTCAGCTGAAGGTTGTTAGATTTCATGTCAGCTGTCCCGCCCGCCTCTCGCTCCTTCTCCCCCGCCAGACCTCAACTGCAAGCTCTTGATCGCAGTGGCCCCCGCCGGAACTCAACTGCAAGCTCTTTATCCCAGTGGTCCCCGCCGGGCCTGAACTGCAAGCTCTTGATCGCAGTGGTCCCTGCCGGACCTCAACTGCAAGCTCTTGATTGCAGCAGTTCTTGCCGGACCCGAACATTATCCTCCGGATCAAAGTGATCCTCGCCGGACCTCAACCACAAAGAATCTCCGAAGATATATCAGATAGAATGCCAGAAAGAATGTCAGAAAATAAATGCCAGAAAGGATGTCGGAATAGGTGCCAGATAGAATGTCAGACAGAATGTCAGAATATATGCCAGAAAGTGAGTCAGAATAGATGCCAGACAGGATGTCAGAATGAATGTCAGAAAATATGCCAGAAAGAATGTCAAATAGAATGTCAGAATAAATATGCTATATACACTTCCAGATGGCATGTCAGAAACTATATCAGAATAGTGTTAAGGTGGGGATCACTCGAAGAAAGTAGTTTGATCATGTTCCCGAATAACATTGTCAGTTTGGGGTCAACATGGGTCAACCCCAATGTAGGACTTACCCAGACATTGCATGAGGAACACTATCCACCGACCAAAGATTGGAAATACATCATCAATATACTGGGAGACTTTGCATGGAAAACATGGTGGATCAGGGGATCTAATCGGGCCCATGAAAAAATACCACGCCTGAAGTATTTATATCTATAAACATATAAAATATCATCATATATCTATGCCTCGACCCCCACATGCAGTAGGAAAAGACTGTGAACTGAAAAGTATTCCACGATTCTGCTACTCACAAAGAAAGTTGACGAAAGTGTTTTCATGCACTCTAAAACTAAACCCTGGGGAGTTGCTTTTTGTGTAGTATGACTGGGGGTCCCTGGAGGACCAAAATTCCATAGCCTACTCGAGTGCAAGTTTTCCAATGTAAACTTGATGCCTAACGACAAAGCCATCCGAATAGCTGCTGTGAAAAGCGCACAAGCGACCCCCTTTGCTTCCTTGTCCCTTGCTCTCTGCCAGTTAAAGTTGTGGCGTGCTCCAAAATGTTGTGGTGCCCGCATGCATGGATCCACATTCGACCCTTCAGCTAGGCCATGGTTTGTCGGACACCTTCGACTTGGGTCAAGATCAAACTCTCGGCCCTTCGAAACTTCAAAGTTTTGCAGGCGGGCCCCTCGGGGAAAAAACACAAAACTTGTGAGAGTTCTCAAGTCCAACGGGCATTATGCTTTCATCCCTGAAGCTTTATCCAAGTCAGGGACGTTCATATGTATACATCATTCGAAATCTATAAATCTGCATTGAAACAGCAAAAACGAGAGTACGAACAGGCATGAACTGACCAAGTTCATGCGGCTGAAGCAGGTTCGAACACCCGTCGTGGATTGGTTCTATCCCAACCTCCCAGATGGATTCATGACACGGTTTTTTCCCTGGCAAAGTCTGTATACTGACTCCCACTTCGATTGTTCGGGTTCCAGTCTCCACTCATCTGTATTCAAAAATAACATGTCACCTGAAGTGGGGACTTTCCAGGGGCTATGCGCCAGCTCTACACGCTGCGATGCATATCTGCCAGCAGGCCTTCATGCAGGTAGACATCATTATCACCAGCCTGGCCGTGCTATTGGGTGCAAGAAATCATGGGAGTTGAAGCAGGAAAACTGGGCGAAAACTTCACTAAAGCGATGGGAAATTGAAAAAGAACTGGGATGCTGCAAATAGTCTGAACACATAGACTATTACTCGATATCACTTAAAACAATCTAAGAACTTAAGAAACAGGCAAACTGACCAAACAGGACGGGAAAACAGGACATAAACCAGCAAGAAGTGGAGTAATTAATTCTTTTGGATGGGAACCCGTGTGCCAACACTAGGTTAATAATGGATAATATATGGATATATGGTCAGGCGTTGAAGGTCTGGTCTTTGGTCAACGTCGGATTGTGAAACGTCCCGATCGGATTGTGAAACTCGGAAGACGGATTGTGCAACTTGGATTGTGAAACTTGGAGGTTGGATTGTGAAACTTTCAGGACGGATTGTGAAACTCTTAAGAGAGGTTGTGAAACTGGCATTGTGAAGCTCTGAAGAGAGATTGTGAAACTCTGGGGAGAGGTTGTGACACTGGTATTGCGAAACTCTGAGTTAGTACAGATCAGGAAATCGCGAAGCTCCAAGTTGCACAATCAAAGCCCCAAGTTTCAGAAACCGACCGCCAAGTTTCAAAATTCGATGGTTACAAATGCTTACAACTCTTGAAACTCACTCCCCTGCTGCAGCGGTTTAGCACCTTTTTTCTGTCGGGTACCAAGGGGGTGGGAATTTTGATATCATCTTACCCTTGTGGACACTCCAAGTCAGTTTGAAGTTCCGCCGGGGTGGGAATTTTGATATCATCTTACCCTTGTGGACACTCTGTATCAGTTGGAAGTTCCATGGGGGTGGGAATTTTGATATCATCTTACCCTTGTGGACACTCTGTATCAGTTGGAAGTTCCATGGGGGTGGGAATTTTGATATCATCTTACCCTTGTGGACACTCCAAGTCAGTTTGAAGTTCCATGAGGGTGGGAATTTTGATACCAGTAGTACCGCACATTGCGGTGGCGGAAGTTTCAAAAATAGGAAACCTATAGGAGAGGTTGGTTGCTGTGAATCAGGGATGGCAGGGCGAAGCCACTGATGGACTGAAAGGTGCTTGAT
>Ga0126342_10008761_pt1 | contig 18121 bp, 16 predicted proteins | sample Cyp1metagenome_FD_92528 | JGI IMG/M metagenome (GOLD analysis project Ga0126342, IMG submission 92528) | Coral microbial communities from Lord Howe Island, Old Settlement Bay, Australia - Cyphastrea 1 metagenome | ecosystem: Host-associated > Invertebrates > Cnidaria > Coral ... | reverse complement strand
GCACGCTTTAGCTCATCCAGGCTCCATAGCATTTCAGGAACAACACAAGGCATCGACATGGTGCCAAACAATTTCCAAATTGAGCTGAAAGGTCTTCCCACCGCAACCAGTCAATTCACAGGTATGAAACATGTCACACACAGGGAAACAGGTTGGGGAAACAATTTGTCCAAAGAGACAGGTCTGGAGTACGATGGATTCATGGTATAGGTAAATTTTCTAAATTTGGGCAACTTGGAGCTAGAATCATGGGCTATATCATGCTATATCCCTATTTCATGTTTGAGCAATCCCCATTAACTATCACCCATTCAATCATTATAATCTCCATTTATTGGGGAGATAGACACAACAAAACTGGTGATTGCTTCCATGCTGAATCTTAGATACCCGCCAAAAATCTAATTTTAGCTGGTTTCTACATTTTACCATTGATAGCAAAAGATTAAAGTACTTCGCCCAAAAATGCCAGTCCCCATGGGGCAAAACCGACGCCGCTATTCATGGAAACCGAAACCTGTTATCCGAATATTCGCAACAATGGCAGAATATCATATACTATCCTATACTATGTACGTATATTGATATATGTATATATTTATAGAAATATATACATAATTGTAATTGATTGTATATATATATGTTATATCATATGTATATATGTATTTAATATGTCCGTGTATGTGTTGGAATCAATTTAGATGTGTCTGAAAATGAAGTACCCTGCCATTGCAAGCGATTGTCATCTTCTTTCTCCCGTTGTCCAGGCTGTCAAGGTTCCTTCCCATCCATCAAAACTGAGGATCGATATGGTTTAAGCCAACAGATTGGATCTACATGAACCTATTACCCTAGTAATCATATAAACAAATGTGGAAAAACAATGAAAACCCATGGTTTCTCTAAGAAAATGACCTACACATGATGGGTTTTGCACATCTATCTTAGCTCGGAGAGGGCATATCTTCGTTTGTGTTCAGGTTACACCACCCAAACATATCAAGCCGGGTCACGACCGGGCCACGGTGTGACGGAATTCCAGGGTGTCCAGCCTCGTGGTGAACGGAAATGGTGGGGATGGGCAGCAGGGGCTTTAAAAGATGAACGGACATGGGATATGCATCCTATACATATATATGTATATATAGATAGATATAATATATATATAATGGATACTGTTTATACATATATATACTGTATACTGTGTGTATGTCTACATGAATATATGTATTACGCATGTATATGTACGTACTGCATGTATACATATATATATATATATATACATTATACATGAACATATACACATAAAGATTATATAAGTATACAAATGGAGGCATACAGTAATAGAACATCATATTATATATATATATATGTATATGGAAAACATGGAAGGCATGGATCTAATGGAAACATTCTGTATCTATGTATATGTTTGATTGTATGTGATATTCTTAGGGATACGATATGAATGAGAAGTAATTGGAATACAATATAAACAGCACAAATAAGGAGTGTAAGTTGATGACAGTTGATGTGGTTGATGCTTCAAACATGTTCAAACCAATGAAGGTGAGGGTATGACAACCATAGGAACGTACTGTTCACCGAGGTCAATATACGACATGCGCGCTTACAGGTTCAAGCCAATGGTCATTTCTCATCGGAAAAATCTAAGCAACGGTCCTCTTCATTCCAGTTTTGAAAGTCTAGTACGAATACCTTGTTCTGCATTGGTGGGGGAATTGTCATTCATCCGAAAACCAACAGAAAAACTAAGTCCCGGTCCTCTCCCCGATTGAAAGTCTACCTTGTCCCTCCGGGGTGGTGGGTGAGCCACGTTGAGAATGGGAGGTAATTCACAAAAACATGGGGTTCTTTCTTGGGACATGGCTTCAATCGGGATATGAGTGCCTTATTGGGGATTATCATGAGCTTACACAGAGATGGAAGTAAAACATATTTCTCAAGCCATTCTATCCATTGAATAATCATGATGACAAATAAACCTATTTGAACAGCAATGTCTTTGAGTAAAATCACCATCTTCAGACACTGCCATTGTCGAAAACCACCAGATTCATGAGTTATCCAAGTGAACATATACATGTAATTTATACTAATCTATACCATCCTGGAAAAATTTCTTTATCCTTTTGGGCACCCTTATAAATACCATATATATCTATATATCCATAAATCAGGAGTAGGATAGTCATCCAACCTCTCCTTAAACAACGAGGTCCAAGTTGCTTGTAGTTCTCCGAATCGGACAAGTTGGGTTGGAACAGGCCGAAAATCTCAGCATGTCGACGGAACGAGCGTCGGCTGTGAAGCCATAGCCAACAAGTATCAAGAAATAGCAGTGTAATGCAGTGTACAAAGGTCATTGCTCCTTTGGTCTACACCAATCAAAACCTACAGAATCATCAGAAGACCATATTTTAAGCGCCAAAAATGCGGGTTTTCTGGGGGTTCTTCTATATCCCGAAACTGGGTTTGTCCAGAAATGGGTTATACTATGTTATACTTACAAACCATTGGCAAATTGGATTTCAAGGTGTCCTATACAACTAGACATTCAGTTGACTATCGAAAGGCTACCGCAGATCGCAGTTTGATGAAAGTCTCTGAAACGAAAGAAACGTTCAGCCTTTTGGGCAGGCTCAATCTTTGACTTCCCGAGTGAATCTTGCTGAGAACTTGAGAATGTTGGCTTCAAACCCATGGCAAGAAAACAAAATACCACCTCAAAGCAAAAGTTGAATACTTAGTTGAATATATACTTAGTGCACATCTGTACATCCTACACCAAAACAAATAACCCTGAAGCCACAAAGTCTTCAAGTCCCACCCTCCAACACACAGCCATTCTTGGATGCCTTGTATTTTCCACTGGTTAGGATGGTTACGTTTATATATACTCAAGAATCATTAATTTATCATACCCTCTGGTAATTTGACATAGCTATGAAAAAACATCATTTCAATAGGTAAATCAAAATCATCTCCATAAATGGTCCATTTTCCATAGCTATGTTAGTTTACTGAAGGGTAACATCTCTGCATTAATGTGTGTGTGTGTCTTCATATGTCTTCGGGTCTCCCCTGGCCTGATTGCCGATGGCTCGGGAGAATGGTGTTCCCAAATTCGAAACGGTGGTGAAAAGGCCGTAGGTCAACCCCTCATTCCCCTGGCACAGCGGAGTGGCGCCTCCCAGTAAGTTGCATAAACAATCCGCAAGAACCAAAAAGAATCATCGACCACCTGGGCCTAGTTATTATGTTATTGGACTTATAAAACCAACAAAGGCTATAACTCTGGGGCACCACGTTGCAGGGATCATATCTCTGACACCACAAGCGGGGTCCTAGGAGACATGGTTTGTTGTCATTCTGGAGCCGCCAGTACATTCTAAGCCATCAACTTGACAAATCAACCAACTCCCTCATTGATGGCTGTATCAGGTTGTCTCCCCAATTTGATGGATTACATCCATATAGCTGGTGATGTTAGCACCCTGCAAAATACCCATGTAGATCGCCAGGGATCATCATCTTAGGCAAAGTGTTTGTTCAACACCGACAATTCTTGGTCAGTTGGCTATGTTCAAAGCTGTTTCAAGAAAAAACATGCATGCATACATACATACATACATACATACCTACATACATACATACATACCTACCTACGTACATACATACATACATACCTACCTACATACATACCTACCTACATACATACATACATACCTACATACATACATACCTACCTACATACATACATACATACCTACCTACCTACATACATACATACATATATACATATATATATATATATATGTGAGAGACGTATAACATACAAATGTCGATCATATTTTCGGAAATCCACAGCATCTTTCTTAACTTGCCAACATTTTTAGTTCTTTTTTCAGCCCTTGTTGTTTCAGCTGCCAGCACCTTATCAGCCATCTCGACAATGATAAAGGTTCCCACGACCTGGTCACCAAAGATGGCTTTTCACAGTCACCAACAGAAATATAGAATTTGTTGGGGATATAGTTTATAGTATAATGTATAATTATATACGCATAAATATGTAGATAATTACATATATTAACATATATATAATATATATATATAATTATATATATATATATCAATACATATAATTATATATATATGCATTAATAAATGTAATTATATGTGTATATATATAGTAATATATAACCAAATTAATATGATATGAACCAACAGGATGTTTTAACAGGGATGAACCAACAGAAATATTCGACAGTAATGAATCATGAAGCATGATGAACCAACAAAAATACAAAATGTGTTGGGAAAAGAATGAATGTAATATATATATATAACCAACTTATTAGAATATGTGGGTGTCTCTGAACTTGGGGTATGCTTTTTCACGTAGTTTTTACCAGGGAAAAATGCTAGTAAACCATCGCATTTGGGGGTACCCTATGTTCAAGCAAACCCACATTTTTGGGAAGGCAAGCAACAATGAACCAATTGTTGGGATGAAACATCAACCGGAAAACATCATACATATATACATAAACTATCAGTGGAACATCATCTTGCAATTTTATCTTTACATAATATTTTTTCGTTGGGTGGAAACGAAACCAAGAATATCTCTTTTGTGGTTCCCCTCCCTCTTTTGAAGGAATCTACAGAATGTATAGGCGGTGAAATTCCACCCGAACCGCCTGAACAGACTGCAGCTCTTGCTCTTGACAAGTGGAAAGTAATTGCTCCAACAGGAAGAGCCAAGTTGGAAATGGACAAATGTATACAAATGTATACAGATGTGAATATCTTATTATATCTTATTATCTTTCAGCAGATTTTCGCAATTCAGCTTGGTTTGCCTTGTCATTTTAGGAAATTTGCACGAGATCACCGTGCTGTAGCTGCCAGGGGACGAAATTGGCGGCCGCGGGAATCTCATCCAGAATCGTCTCTCCCAGGTAGAAGTATTGGTTTCTGACCTCCCCATGGAAAAATCCAGGGGCCTTTTGAATACTGGTTGTAAAAAATGGATGCAAATGTGGGAGGTGACGAAAAAAATCAGACTACCAAGCAGTGGGGAAGATGCATCGATGACTCCACATACTGCTTGGTTAGGCCAGATAAATCGGAGTTGGAAAGTAGTGTATAATTCATATATGTTATATATATATAATATGATCTGTTCTGATGTTATATGTGTATATATCATTTTATATCTACATGTATTGCAAGGGCAGGTAAGAGCTACAAACCAGCAGATCGGAGAGCTCGACTTGGGGGACTGCGAAGCCATGGTAAAGTCTTTGTTTTGAGGTCTGACATGCTCTGACCACAGGTGAATCAGGAACCTGAGTGAGATTCTTGGTCAGAAAATTCTCGAGAAGTACTGAGTATGTTTTTGTCACCCATAATCCCTGAACTTTCCTACGAGTAGAATCCCACAACGAACTACCATCATTGGCATTTTCAACACCCTGCAAAACATAAAGTGCTGAATTGCCCAATACGTAATTCGAACCAGATGAGCGCTGCTGTTAAATGTCTCCGTTCTCAGCAAGCCGCCACGTCATAGGTGGTGCACAATGCCAGAGTTGCCTCATGGCCAAATGGTTGAGATCAGGACTGATGCGATGTCTTCCACACACACACACAAATTTGGCACATCCAAAGATAATAGCAATCCAAAATCCAAAAAAAACATGAGATACAGAGTGACTGTAGTCACTTAATATCCTCAGTGTTTGGCTAGAAAAGATGGAGATGGATGGCTGCAGATATCCATCAGCTAAGGATGGCACATCCAACAGGTTCAGAATCTCAGCGCCGGCGACGATAGACACGCTATGTGTCTGGTGCTTTGACAATCCAACTGGCAACTCTGCTATTAATGGTGGTTTAATGGTGGTTTAATGGTGGTTTAATGGTGGTTTAATGGTGGTTTAATGGTGGTTTAATGGTGGTTTAATGGTGGTTTAATGGAATTTAGTGGGATTTACTGGTAATTTAATGAGATATACCCTCTGGTAATGACTAACATAGCTATGGAACATTGCCATTTTTAGTAATGGATAAGTAATTATGGATCATCATCCCATTTCTACGCAGAAGTAATATAGTAATGGGTAATTATAATTGTATATTTATAGTATCATATCCCATTATTGGTTTCTTCTACTCATGAAATCATCATCGTATTTAAAAAATAATGTCACAAAAGGTAACAAAAGCAACAACAATAAGAATGATGATGCTTATCATGATACTGATGTTAACCACAGACATAAACACCCGGTAAAACCAAAAAACAAAGACCCAGGCCGTTTTCCGAGGGACAATTCCTGTGATGAGGAGCATCTTTCTCCAGCCTGGGGCCAAGGGGGTGATAAAATAGCTGGGAGTTATGGATCGATTTGTGGATCTTCATCAATCCCCAAAAAAAAACATATGGATCAATCGGTATTGATCCATAAGATCCATGAGAGTTGTAGATTATCATCCCATGGATGGTGAAAGCCTCGCCTTGGACTGGCTACTTGTTTCCAAAGAACATATGTCTATTTTCAGCAGCAAAGCCATGATTTGATTGCGGGGTGCACCTCCTTTTTGTTGGATTTTGAATCTGTGATGGTAACTCTGTCATTTGTTTGGATGTTATCGTATACACTTGTATGTACATACATGCACATATATACATATATACATATATATATATATCATATTATATAAGTGTATCATCATATAGAATATCATATTTATCATATCTATAAAGTGTATATAGTGTGCGTGTGTGTATATATATATATAGTATATACATGGGAATCTCACCGGTTGCTTAAATGAATTCATGACAGATCGACTACCACGACTCCCCGGTCGAAGTCAGTCGTGATTTCGCCGCCAAGTCACTGAAGTTGAGAAAATGTCTCCTGTGAAGAAACTCCAAGATCTCGAGCTTCGAAAAAATGCATGGAAAATGGTGGATGTCATATGATTTCATGAAACTATCACTATCAACAATGGTCAATATTCCAAGATATGTTTACAGTGGTTCATGATGTTTCATGTCTCTTTTCACCTCCCGAAATCAATTCTGAGGAGACGATTGAAGATTTTTACAACGGTTCACCAGGTGCTGAGGGTGCCGTGCGCATGTTGATTTCCAGCTACATAGAACACCCCCCCACTTCAGCATGATTCTACCAGTTACTGTGATGGTGATCCATCGCCGTCTTAGATTCCTCACGAACATTGAAAGAATCAACCATGCTCCAATGTATCATTTGCAACCTGTTCAAAAAAGCCTTGTACTTTAGGGATCCTCGTGTGGCTCTGACTAGGTACACTAATATCCCTCAGATATGTTTGACCTCGGATGAACTGGCTATGCTGTTCTCACAGCCCCAGTATTTTCGACCACATGCAACTCCCAGCTATGGTGTCTGGTTCTAAAAAAAATCGGCACCCCAGAAACCAGTGGAACGTCCCAGGGGAGTTTTCCCGCCATTTTCCTCATTCAAACGGCGTTTTAAAAACACCCAAATCGGATCAAACACCCGTAGCCGCCTCACCAACACCCATTAAAAAAGGCCAGGCTGCTTCACTAAGTGAAGAGAATAGGCAAAGACCAACAAAGACACCAAGGTGAACAACCTTAGCAGTGGGTGATATCTTGCTATTTACAAGGATTAAACACCACTTTTGGTCTGTAAACAGTAGGTCAGGTTGAAAGGAAACAAGTTACGTGGAAGAACCCACTAACAATGTTGTTTTAACCCGTTGGTCGGTTGGTCAGGAGAAATCAGTAGGATCAAAGATGGAAAAACCATGGAAATGATGGGAAAACCATAGAAAACCAACATCTCCTGGTTGTCAAAATAGAAAGATTCTTTGCAGGAACAAGATCCATTCAGGTGCGGTCCGGAATTTTGGGTCGCATGGATCTGAATAATTACAGTAATCCTTAATTGGTCCCTTAATCGGTCTTAAACATTGAACAACAAATTTCACCAAAATGGAGTATACCCACAAACTCCATGGTTTTAAAGCTGTTTATAAATCCATTGTATATATATATAACTATAGACATAGCATAAGTTCTAGTTATTGAAGCGTCTTTCAAGTCAGCCTGCCGACCCATACAGCGCGCGTTCCTATCTCCCGTCGAAGGGCTGATTCTGGAAGTTCTTCACGCCGGCCCATTGGCCTCAGCACAGACCCCATGCACCGATAAAATCGGAAAAGCGATTCATGGTTCTTCATGGTTCTTCCCAAGATTTGTTAAATCAATCCGTGTGTTTTCATCCAGTTGTTTAGGTGGGATACAGATCACATTCCTCCACTTATGGCTAGAAATACACCGTCCATGAAGAATCCAAGCGAAACACGACTGGGTCATTGGAAGGGGGATCCAGAATCACAATGGATCCGTTTCTCGACTGAATTACTATATACTTTCTTGGCTGGTTCTGAATCGCTGTGAAAAAGTTTGGGGGTCGGATTTCAATCTCTGGGTTGTTTGTCATATTTCTCATGCCTGAATCATGTTTGGTAATCAATGATAATCACTGCAGAATGTGAAATTTCCCTCATCAACATAAATGCTGTAGATACTCCAGGTAATGGATGACATAGTTTGTTTCAAAATGGTGTCTATCCAAAAAATCAAGCTTGATCACCATGCAGCTTCCCGCTTGTTGCCCCATGTTTGGACAACCCTGCCCTGCTCCCCCTCCCCTTGCTTCGCCAAGGCTCTCTTTACGAGGCCTCCCGCAGTGGTACTAATGCGACCGATCAAGGCTTCCCAGAAGTCGTACATGATCTCAGTAGGCTGCTGACACCATGTGTCAAAAACATGGGCTGTGATAAGATGAGTGCTGCTCCATGGTCACAAGTAAACAAACAAATGTGTATATACGTATCAATATAATATTATATCATATATGATATATTATATATTATATGACATTATATATTATATGACATTATATATTATATATTATTTTAGTTTTATTTTAAGTATAATATAATATGATATATTCTATTTTTTCTATATCATATTATTTGGTGGCTGCCATAATTATGGAACGTAAGTTCAGGAGCACAAATTAAACACAGAACAGGATCCGAATCCGCGCGGAATAGGGATCCGGAGGAGTACGAAAGTACGGTATTTTACCGTACTTTTGTACTCCTAATTCGGTTCTATAATTGTGGCAACGCCTGTATTATATATAATACATTTTATATTATATATTAAATATTATATATTATATATTATATATTATATATTATATATTTTGCATGTTATATTAAAAAATTTTTATGATGTATGATATATATATATTGTATGTAAACTATAATGTATGATATTAAATAGTATATTGTATACTATATGTTAAATTATTTTCAAATTATATATATATGTTATATTACATAATGTTCATCATCATCATCACATATATATTAACAAATTATACATTATATATTATATATTAAATATTATATTATACAATAAATATTATATATTATACATTATTATTACAGTTTAAATATTAAAAAAATATCATATATTAATATTATTTTTAGTTCATTGTGTATGATATATACTATATGTTAAATGTTGTAAATGATATTATGAAGTATATTGTATATAATATATTATATAAATATATATATATAAGTGTGTTGTATTACATACGTTTTAATATATATATTATTTATTGTTATTGCATTTCAAATTTTAAATGTTATATGTATGATATTGTATTTATTATACATTATTTTACATTATATATAAAAGGTATTATACATATTATGTATCATAATATATATATGTACTATATTATAAAGTTTATATTGCATTTAAAACAATATGTATTATACTATTTTAAATTACAGATTATATTCACTATTATATTAAATATATCTTATACATTATATATATATGTGTTTTATATTAAAAATATCATATATAATTTTATTTCATATATTATATATTACATATTATATATATATATAATAGATTATGTATTATATTATCAAATAAAATCGCATAGCAGTGCATGCCTTCTTCGGGCTTAAACCTTCCTGGCTTTGGTTGGTGATACCTTCGGAATATCACCTGAAGATCATCATGCCAGATGAAGCTCCAGAAAGGAGCCATTCTTTCCAGAGACCCCAAGCCCTGACAGCTCATCAGACTCATCAGACTGGGTGCCATTCATATCTGATTTTCTCACAAGACACGCGCTGGTTAAGAAGTCTCGATATGTGGAAGTCTTGAGCATCTCCTTCCTGATACCATCCCTAGTGGTTGCGATTCCTTCCATGGACTCAAACTCCAAGATCTCAATGGCCTTTGGCTCTGCAAACCATGCAATCCTGACATGTTCAAAGGGAGACATCTTCCCCAAAGTTCACCTGTGGAGATGTGGCCACATGTTTTTTCTCCCGGCTGGTCACCAAATGGCATGAAACAAATATGCTGAAGCATGTGAAGTATGAAGTATGCTGAAGTCTCATGAAGTATCCGGAAGTATTAGGTAATTGTCTCCAATTTAAAATATTTGTAAAGTATTTGTAATGCAAAGGCAGATCAACCCGCTATACCCCCAAATTTGGGGCCCCAGAATGAAGAGATCCACTACCACACATTCACCAGGGCTGGGGCTGTTTTAAGTACCGAAAAAGCGGACATCAACATTTTGTCAACCTGGAAATACGACAAAATGTCAGCAAACCTACATACTATCATACTGTCACTATACTATATCATTATCTTATTCTGATCGTGACGTTTGAGTAATATATAGTTGTATCTTCCCAATATAAGTCGGGTGTGGCATTTTTGCGTGTTTGCCAAATCTTCCCAGAAGTCAGAGTATCCAGTATCAACTCACGACAACTCATCACCAGATGGCAACAAATAAATATCGTCAAAACTATCCAAGACTATCCCAAACTCAGAACTTGCACTGATTGCACTGATTCACTGATGGCATTGCTTGTCTCACAGTGTCTTTGAGAAAAGAACATGATTTCCAACTTCAAACCTATTCCACGGAGAATGACACAGGGTGCTTTGATTGATCGACTGGCCACAGCCATTTTTTTACGCTGGCATTCACCCAAAATCCCCCTACAAATCTGCCACCGGACTCACAATCAGCCGCGTAGCATCAGCAACAAATGACCAGGTTCCAAAAAGCCTCTGTCACCTGCAAGCAACACAGCGTTGCTCTAGTGACCTTTCTGGTCTTGTTTCTGTCAGCACTGGCACCAGAAAGAAAACGGCATTGCTCCAAAGTCGTGGCTTTGTTCATGCTTCGAACAACGAGGCTGCGCTTGGGACGGTTGGGAATTGTTGACCACTTGGCGATTCAGCATGGTGCGGCTTGCACGAACTCACTCCTGGCAGGATGAGATTCCAAGACCTCAGACGTGAGTTCGTGCAAGCCGCACCATGCTGAATCGACTGGAGAGCCATCTGTCACACCAGTGATTTTTCACAATCACCAGCAGCTCTGACGTGTGCCCAAAAGGTAGTTGTGCCATGTTTCGACACGGAAAACATCACTCTGAGGCTCATGGCACCGCTGGAGCAATAAGCTGCAAAGCTTGGACGAGGGTTTGACCAGTGTTCCAAATGGAAAATATGGCCAAAATCTTCATTGACATCCTGGATACTCGTTAGTTCTCAGTTTCCTGAAATGATGTTCAACTTTCAGACTGTGCAACATCCCCACACGAGATGGTAGTGAATGAACTCGAACAGAGGGTGAACTGGTCACTGTTCAACAGCATGATTACCCATTATCACCCACTGCAGCCAAGACTCTACTATGAAAATGGCCTGCCCACGAGTGACCGTTGGGACTTCAACACTGGGACCTCTGGGCAATGATGCACTGGCAGGTGGCTTCAATTCCTAGATCATCCAGTGGCATAGTGGCATAATCCGTTCCTCCTATTACTAAACCCACCCTAAATACTAAAAACTAGGGTCCATCTCCCAGCTTGGAAAATTTCAGGTTGGCCAACTTGACTTTTAATTGATCCCTTTTAGAAAGCAGTCTAAAAATAAAGCTACCATATTTAGAGTGAAAGCCACCCCTCTGCCTTGCTGTCTGCAAGGTCTTTCTGAGCTGGCTGGAGTCTTGAATTTTTTAGATCCCATAAACACCTATGTTGAAGGTTTCCCTTCATTTTAGGGGTTAAAAGAAGAATTCAAGACTCCAGCCACTGTGCACGCTGACTTCCTGGCTGACTGGCTGCCTTCCCTTGGACTGTATGTGTTCCCTTGCTGGCTGCCTGCTTCTTTCTGAGCTGGCTGGAGTCTTTAAATTATAGATCCCAGAAACATATAATTAGGTTGTAAGGTTCCTTTAATTTTATGGGGTTAAAGACTAATTAACTACCTTTAAAGACTCCAGCCAACTCTGCGCTACGCCTGCCTAGTTTCTGTACTGTCTGCTCGGCTGCTACATCCCTGTGCAGCTAGCCTGGCTGACTTCTAGGCTCTGCCAGGTCCTGTCTGGACTGGCTGGAATCTTGAATTTATAATCCCACAAACAAACACCTATGTTCAGGGTTTCCTTAGTTTCAGGTGGTGAAACATGATAACTATTAAAGATTCCAGCCAGTGCCTCTCTGCTTGCCTTGTTTTTTTCTAGTGTCTGCCTGCCTCAGCTGCATCCCTGTCCCACTGGGCTGGCTGACTTCCAGGCTCACCTGCCTGCCTCACTCACTGGCACCAGGCCAGCCAGCAAACAGCCAGGCAGCTAGCCAGTCAGCCCTCCGCGTGGTCAGACACACAGTCAAGACAGACAGAGCCATGCAGCCCAGCAGCAGCAGCTGGCTGGGCTGCCTGCATGGCTCTGTCTGTCTTGACTGTTTGTCTGACCACGTGGAGGGCTGACTGGCTAGCTGACTGGCTGTTTGCTTGATCCCAAAAAGCAATGGAGGCTTCCTGTCTGTGGACCTGACCCGCTGGATAATTACTGGTTCTGACTATCTGCCTCATGAAACCCCTACTGTCAACACATTATTACTATATATACACGTATCATTGATTATATATATATATATATATTAGTTAATTATATATTCATAAAATGAATAGCATGAATTCAACTTTGGTTCCCTAATAGTAAATACCCCCCTAATAATAAAAACTACCTGGTGTTTATTATTTGGGGGGTAGTATTAGGGGGAAGGGATTAGTCTACACACTCCCTGCAGGAAAACCTCCCAGCCAGCAGCCAAATCATAGCTATGGATAAATCTGCCAGACTTTGTACCATAGTGGTCTCAAGCATCAGGAATCAACCCTGAATATATTATACAAAACCCATGAGTCAGGTGCAAATCTATCGGCAAAAAGGATTGAAGAAAAGAATGTACTATCCGTTACAAGGGCAACTTCAAGACAAAGTTCATTATGTCTATTAGCTATCATATGCTGAGTATGGATCAAAAATCTGGCATATATAGAAATGGATGTTACGAAACATAAGAACAATATCAATCTCAAATCTGGCCTCTGCGCTGTGCAGCTTATTGTGTTCTTTATTATCTCAAGATGCACTGATATTGTATACCACATATGCTACATGCACGACATCTCCAACCACAACCCCGGCACCCTCATCCCCCACCCCACCCAACACCGAAAGCCTAGACCTAATACTAAGCCCCACCCCACCACCTCAACCCACAAAGAGACAGGTCTGAACCGCGGTGAGATGTTATGAAACGCTCAAAACACTGCAAAAAGGACTTTACTCAAGTGTACCCGTATGCATTATATATACATACATATATTATTTATATACTCTATATATATACATATATATATGTAGTCTATATTATATTATATATAGGGTATATATATATAATATTATGTGCTTGCTCCACCGGCACTCTTTTTGATGAATTTTCAGGTTTAGATTTGAGCGTCGAAACTGTGAAAATTATATACTACAAAGTCATATTTAAAGTTGGTGCCCCTCTCCACGTGCCTTCCCTGGCTGCACTACATTGCATCATTTTGCATTTTTTTTTACCAACAAACAGATTAAGGGTTGTGCGTGGTTTGCAGTTTTAAAACCAAAGGAAACAAAAAACAGCTGATGTAATACCAAAATATAATCAACGTTTGAGCCTCAAGCCAAATATTCTCTCAAAGTTTTGTTTTTGTTGTTTCGTAGTACTGCAGGTTGTCGAAACAATCACAAAACACACAAAAAAAACATCCCAGAACATCCCAGAACACCAAACAAAACCAGACAAATCAAGGAATACCAAACAGCAAATACATTGGTTTGATATCCTAACCAGACATTATTCTCGTTTATTGCTGGGTACTTTCTTTGAAGAAGTGGCTGCATTGATGGATTTGGTGAATGTCAAAGGGATAATTGTGCAACGTTGCCGAATGGATTCCCTTCAGATTGCAATCGGTTTAAAGAACAAGTTGCATTTCCCACAAAAGAGTAGGTCGTGTGGGGGGTAGCATATTATTTTCTATATGAATATAATATATATATATATATACACACACAATTATATACCCATTCAATTATTGCACACATTGAAGTACTAAGCTATACATCGACCAGATCCACGTGCTCCTTTCGCCTTGTTGGTGATCAAGGCCCATGCTTGCGAACAGTACATCTTAAAGGACTTCCGCTCCCCCTGGGGCGAGGCTGCGTGCACCCCTTGGCGGTTTGTGAATTTCTGACTGCTGAAGATTCGAGCCGTTTGTTGGATACTTCTGTGGTAAGACATGGTAAGACCATGGAAATATCATGCCAATGAAATCAAGAAAAATGATAGGTCTGGAGCGTCTGGATGAATTACAGTACAGCAATTCACTCTCCTGAACAGTTCTGACCATTTTGGGATAACCCCAGTCCGAAGCATCATTTCAGTGACGCAGTGAGGTCATGATTGTTGATCCATAGATTTTTCATGAAGAACGATCCGTCATATTCCAGAATCCACTTAGCGAATAATCTAGTGAATAATCTAGTGAATAATCCACAACTATAGTGGATAATCTATACTGATAGTAGCCCACACAGTGTACATCCCTACAATACATCCAGATCATCATCTCATCTTGATCTCCAGTCTCGCACTGGGCCCGAGCCGGCTGAATGGGCGAGTCTTGCACTAAGAACCACCTCGGACGGCAGGACAGTTTCAACCAATCTGACCGATTTAAGGTGGTGCTCCATAGTTGGCCTCGGGTAATTTATAGCTATGGAAAATCGTCCTTTTTCATAGGTAAATCAACCATAAATGGGCCGTGTTCAATAGTTATGTTGAATTACCAGAGGGTATATGATAAAGTTGGTTTATAGCCCCTTATGACTATAACTATAGTTATATATAGTTATAGTTATAATCACCATAAAGCCTAGTTAACCTAGCTATAAACCAACTTAGCCAACTATGGCACATCACCATCAATTTCGGTTTTCAAAGTGGTATTATCATTTGAATGTATACTACTGGTATGTTTGCCCAAGAGATATCAAACAATATATAATCCGTTTCCATGCAAATCAATACACCGTTATACCACGAACATGAATGGTATGGGATAAATGTGCGTCCCAGGTAGCGAGTAATCATCATATTATACCCCAGTAATATATGGAATATCTGCATCTCTCTCTCTATATATATATTTATGAGCCAATACAAGTAATCAAACGTGACTAGCTGGGAAATACCTTATGGATCCTTATGGAGTTTTTAATCGGAAAATCAACTCTAGACAGGGTTGCTCCAAACACCCACGTAAAAGGGGTGTCAATTGGCTAAATATAGATGTAAAATGACCCATTTGCCCCCCTTGTGGCTATCATTTCTCTATAATGGGTTGGAGAAACTCGGTCAACGGGAGATTTTCCAGCAAACCATGGTTCATTACCGGATAACAATTAATTACAGATTATTAACCATTACTACAAACCATAATTATCTATAATAGTTGGGATCTCATTATTAAATCCCATTATCCCAGCTGTATTCCCAACGAAACACCTATGAAATTTGTCGGTTCCACCGACCTCCATTGTTTCCCATGATTCTCCCATTCTTATTTCAATGTTGGTGACTTAAATCTCATTAAAGCCAGCATCTTTCTTGGATGAATATGGATAAATCATGATACCCTCTGGTAAACTAACATAACTATGGAAAATCACCATTTTTAATGGGAAAACTCACTAAAAATGGCAATTTTCTATAGCTATGTTAGTTTACCAGAGGGTAAATCCCATTAAAGACATCATGTTTCTTGGTTCAATCCATGTCCCATGAGACTTAGATCGGGCACGAGATCGGGACCATGGCCCCTGCAGGGAGGCTGAAGATCAACATCACCTGAGTCCATGTGCTGGATACCATCCATGGGGCATGGGGAATATGTTGTACGTGTATATATATATAGACATATATCATGTAATATATATATATATATTAATATATATATATATATATATATAATTATAATTATATCATTAATATAGAATATATGTGTGTAAAATATCATATACGACATCATATATGCATCATTTTCATGTCTCTCTCTCTCTCTATGTATCTATCTATATATATATGTGTGTTGTCTATAGTATATACAAAATAAATTCATGTTGCATATGTAGATACCTATATATATATACATATTACGGGTATAGTCCAGCCAGGAGATTAACGCTGTTTTTCAGAACTTGTCATCCAATTCATAGAAGTTGTCCACGTTTCACAGAAGTTGTCCTAGTTTCACGTTCGCCCCCCGAGCATCATGTTCGTGTTCAACTTGCATGTGGAATGGACGGCTCTCGCTGGAAGCTCTTCAGGATACTATCCCCGATATGTATCCTCTGGTAAACTAACAGTTTGCGAACTGGAAAATCACCATCTTTTTCATAGGTAAATCAAAGACATAAAATGGGCCATGTTCAATAGCTATATATATATATATATATAGCTATGTATTGCTATGTTAAATGACCAGATGGTATCTAAGATGTGACTCTTCGATGGAGGTTGACGACCATCTTCACAGCCGATTCGTCATGATGTGGTAACGTTACATAATCCCATAAGCAATGACCATTTGGAGATGGTTCAACCCAATTACGGTTTACTATTATTGGGTTTACCCGTTAAATGGCATAGACAACGGTTCATGAATCTCAAATCTGGTGTCTCTGGCCACAATTCATCCCTGGTAGCTTAGGCATCCCTAATCAAAACCGGCTCGGTTCTGTTCTCAACAACATTCATCTGGGTAAATTATCATATTTCACTAACCGCACTAAATGTTCGGCTATTTGAATCCTAATCACCAGTGAGGTTAGTATTGGGGATATTATTTGGGAACACTAAATTTGGGGATATTTGGGGTTTCATGTACCCAAATAATTTGATAATTCCCCGAATCCTAGTCACCAGGATTCGTCGCGACGTGGTCTGTCGACAAGTAATTTACCCGATCAGCCACGATCAGCCGACTCAGAAATACCACCGTTCTCCGCTGGTGGTGTATCCGATCAGAGATATCTGGTTAGTTTAACCAACAAAAATGGAGATATGTGACGATATGTGCATAGTATAGAATAGGCTCTATGATTATTAAGAAACTTGACATGATACGTTGGTCTGTCTGAAAATGGAGGATACCAAAATGGCCATGTTCATGGAAAGAAATGGTGATTCATCAAATTCTGGGGTACATATTCAGACAAACCCAGATAGGGTCTAGCAATGTCTAGCTACTATGTGCTGTTAGAACATGTTAAAACATCTCTTTAAGCGAGCTGTCCTTGAAAGTACAATGATGATCACAGAAGTGGAAAGACATCCCTTTCGTCTATAGGAAATTGCGATCTTCCGCTTGATTACTGTAGTTTCCATCAAATGCAAGGTGTTGCCCCACAGTTAAGTTGGTTTACCAGTAGTACCGCACAAGGCGGTGGCGGAAGTTTCAAAAATAGGAAACCTATAGGAGAGGTTGGTTGTTGTGAATCAGGGATGGCAGAGCGAAGCCACTGATGGACTGAAAGGTGCT
>Ga0126342_10008760_pt1 | contig 18125 bp, 16 predicted proteins | sample Cyp1metagenome_FD_92528 | JGI IMG/M metagenome (GOLD analysis project Ga0126342, IMG submission 92528) | Coral microbial communities from Lord Howe Island, Old Settlement Bay, Australia - Cyphastrea 1 metagenome | ecosystem: Host-associated > Invertebrates > Cnidaria > Coral ... | reverse complement strand
TTCACCCTTCTTATTGAGTGACTCCTAAAATTCCAGCATCAACCCCTGCAAGGACATTCTGACAAAAAAACACATATTCTTAAAAAAAAAATGTGCTAGGGTCAAAACAAGGTAATTACGAATATATGGTTTCTGGCCATCCATCCCACACTATAATGGGTATATTAGTCGATTCATGATCTTCCCTTTTAAGACTTGTTATTGGGAAATAAAACGTGTTTTGACAACGGAGCATGCTATCGCATATCTAAAACCCATTTATGTCGTTATGTTTTTGTTGGTTTCTTCTCGTGCAGGGTATCTTGCTTCACTGGGCCTGACATGGCACTTGGGCGAACCACACGCTGTAGCCAGTCCTGAACAAATTGGGCCCTGGGAGGCAGCTGAAAAATCCGTTGCAAAGATTTTCCTAAGGGATAGAAGACCTTATTGTTCCCTAGATTTGCTATTCTGATCACTTATTATTTCCAGAGGCATGCTAAAGATTGCTAAAGTATCATTCTATTCTAACACTTAGAAGAAGCTCAAGAGATCAGAATCGTTTATCATTCCCAGAGGTATGTCAAGGACCCACATCAGCCCGGCATGACGCCCGCTGCACCCCCTGTCGATTTCGCCGGGTGGCACCAGGTTCGCGATGGCAGAAGGTGCTTCCCAGGTGAGGTTTCCACCCAGATCCGCTTCATCCAAGTCCTGGTGGTCACCAGGATTTAGATTGGCATTTGGGTGGTATATCACGGTATATCATACTTGGGGTGAAGGATTAGTACTGTCTTGGTCATGGCTGGCTAATAGGTCTTCAAATTTTGCGGGCTGGAACTGTACGAGTACAACCAAATGACCACAGTATGGAGTGAAGCCTTTTAAAACCATCAGCCAATGCTGAGATCTCCGTTACATTCAAATTGTATCCCGATTGCAATATTCCAATAAACTATAATTATCCCCATTACATCGCACCGTTTTTTGGTGATGATACCCTCTGGGAATTTGACACAGCCATGGAAAATCACAATTGGCCCTCTATTCCAGAGATACGTTAAAGTACTGGCGGTTGACACTGATAATCCATTCTATACCAATTACCGAGCATATCCCCATTTCACCCAGGTATATCCCCACTATAGCTATAAATAGTCTTTAACAGTTGCTTAAATCCTCTTAGATCCCACATTTTTGGTGATAACTATGATTCAACCAGTGATACCCTCTGCTAGGAAAAAACTTGGCTTGCTGGAGACTCCACCAGTTATGATGTTGTCATTGATTCTCCCATTCACATAACAATTTGGGTGTCTTGAAATAGGCTACAGTATATTCCCAAATGGCCATGTTCGTGGAATACATGATGACAAACCTGTGACAAATGTGGATGTGCTATTTTCAAACAGACCCATATTGATTCTCTCATTTACAAACATGATAATGCAACATGTTGTTCCATTTGTATATGAGGAATTTCCATGGGATTTTCCATATTTTTTCCCTTCTGAACATATCTGTTTTTTCGGGCATTTCCCAGCCAGCCATCTGGTCCAGATCCATGAAGGACATGTTCTCCACCAATCCGAAGGAATCACTCAACAGCGTGGCCAGAGGAGTGGTCTGCTCCGCCAGCTGCGAGACGGTGTAGACCTGAACTGATGACATCCATGGTAGATGTCAATAGTGATTGATAGTGATGTGTGAATAGTGATGAATAGTGGTTCATAGTGATTAACAATGCTTCATAGATATTAATATTGGAAAAAATCGTGGTCAATAATGGCTGATCATCAAATGGCATCTGGGTAAATTCTCATATTCCACTCACCTTTTCAAAGTCGTGGGGATCCCCTGGGATGATGGGAGTTTTGCCGTGGGATAGCGCATGGGAATTTCTGGAACTCGTGGTGAAAAGATGAGTTGGTCAAAGAACCAACAAATATGGCAGTGTGTCAAAACCAATAGTACCCCTGTAGTTCACATCAAAATAGCTGGGATTTATGGATGTTCATCCCACTAAAAATGGTATTTTCATAGGTATTGATCCATAGCCATATCAACTAATGAAAAACGAATCTTAATTATGTACTATCCGATAGGGTCTGTCCAAAATCGATTCATTTACCCACATGTTCTGGTCTTCTAATACTATTTAAGAGGGACATCATGATAACCATTGATAAACCATTCAATGGCGTAAGGTACCGACAAGTTCATACTATTGCTACCGCTGCCAGAATTTTCGGTCCCAATGAACCTACAACATCGGACGTGTTTCTGAGTATTCAACATGATTGAAGCATCCATTTTCTGTGTGTTTTTTTCATTGACCCATCCACATCTTGACTCAAAATCATCCAAAATCCATCAAAATCCAATGCGTTGAAGTTAAAGTTTTCATGTTTCCTCTGTGAAGCCGGCTTCACACCTCCTGGGGAGAGATCTGCTACGCTCAAATCCCCATGTTCTGAACAACCGCGTTTTGTTCGACGTGTGATTCCGCAGCACGGTCCCCTTGTTTGTGAAACCGTCCGAATCAGAAAGTTACCTCTTAAACTAGCCATAAATTGAGGTGAAATCCCCCAGTTTCAGAACCGAGGAACCAAAAAGTGAGTGAAGCTGCTCAAGCTGGTGTCCTCGGCAAATGGCACAGTTGTGATTGGTGTGTAGGAAAAACAACTGGACACCATGCCTCCTTTTACTCTCCTATAGGGGGTTCCCACAAATGTTCCCTTCAACTACTGTGAAGGAACGAACGTGGTTCATGGGAGGCCGAAGATGTCGCTCTGCGTCGTCCGAAAAAACTGGAACATGTTGCTCACATTTGATCTCAATCAATTGAGTGTTGGAGTTATACCAAAAAACTAATCCAATATTGCATGTGTATGCGCATATATATATATATATGATATATATATATATGATATATATATATATCATATATATATATATATATGATATATATATATATATCATATATGGCGTTTCAAAAATACCCAAAGTTAAATATGACCAAACAAAAGGTATCGAACTCGTCACTGATTTGGGCAATCCGCACCAGCTCAATAATCGTCCTGGCTGATCTCAGCTCTCCAGGAAAGAATTTCTGTGATGCCCTTAACTTCTCGGTGCTCGTTGGTTATTAAGCCCTTGATACACTCATATAAACTCCTGGATGGTGGTTTTAACCATCTTGAAAAATATTAGTCAATGGGAAGGATTATCCCATATATTATGGACAATGAAAAATGTTCCAAACCACCAACCAGACTCTCATGATTGGCGGTGGTCACCTTTGGGTGGTGACTAATGACGATTTTAATGGACATGACATATGCTTCCCTCTATAGACACAGTCTACTAACCTAACCAACCAAGGTTTAAGCCAAATGCTTTATGATTATGTAGCTGACTGGGCTTCGCAATTTCGAACATGTACCAGCATCGCCGTATCGACCATGTGTTCAATTTCCTCCAAATCCAGCGGTTTGACCCGCCAAGCATCTGCTGGCAGCATTGCATGATTTCTTCCCACCGGAATCGAGCCGCCTGGTCGAAAAAATGTTGGTGGAAAAGACTTGTTTGGGGGCAAAACGTGTGAGAACATGGCATAGGCTATCAAACACATTTTTTATTAATCATTATCATCAAGAATCATCGTCAATAATTATTATGATAATTATCAGTAATTATCATAATTGCTTGTCATTAATTATCAAAATAATTATCGTCAAAAATATGTGATTTTAACTGTGTTGGCAAAAGTTGGTATCCAACAATAGTAATAGTCTACAAGTAACCAAAGAAACACAGTCACAACACGCCATGTCATATCCAATGGCCAAAGTGCACCATATCCAATGGCTGGGCGACGCATCTGAATAGAATTTTCAACCGTTTTTCAAAACACAGAATTGAACCCAGATTCAAAATGATTGTGGGTGAACCCCCCATCCAGGTGTTAAAAGTGGTGATCCATTCATTTCAGTTCCACGGTTCCACGTGGCGCCTCGGATCCATTATGAATCCGGTTTTCAATCAATGGAACATATCTGATAATTTACCTGAAAAACATCGCATCATAGGTTTTGACCAATGCCATGTCTTTCAAACCAATCCCAATACTTACACAATAGCCAACATACTAATTCGATTGGTTTGTCCAAGGACGTCCCATGATTTATCATCACCTTCCAATCAAAACTGTCATATATATATATATGTCTAGAGTATATATGTATATACATATATATATACGTATATATTGTGGCGCATCATTATATGTGCCACGGTCAAAGATGGTACATGATATAGGTTATGGTCGTCCATTCCATATTGGGAATCCTGATACCGGGTTCGTTCAGAAATGGATTGATGACCATCCCCCAATCTGGGAGAATCCATCTCCAGCGGACGTGCAGATCCGAAGCATCTCTTGACCTAATAGCACATACCCTCTGGTTATGTCAAAATAGCTATTGAAAATGACCATAGAAATAGTGGATTTTCCCATTGAAAATGGTGATTTTCCATAGTTATGTTAGTTTACCAGAGGGTATTGATTATTGATGAACTCTTCTACTGATTATATTCCCATTACATATTCATATTTCACATCACTCTATTATATGACAATGTGAATCAGTAGAATATGATATTCCCACTTTATATTTCCCACCACGTTAACTTTGGAAGATGTTACACGACCCTCTTATATCTGGGAAAGTTCTAATGTTTCACTAATCTGAGATCAGGCCATTTGGGGATGTTCCCCCCATTCACCATGATTACAATAACCCCAAAATGCAGGGAAATAAATCACCCCAGTTGATTACACAGTAATCTTCCATACACAGTAATCTTCCATATATTCACAATAATTTCATAGGATATAACCATGATGCCAAATCCCATCCAAGTTTTAACCCAGCCAGTTACACCACAAAATTTATCTGGGAAAACATTCATGTCCCCAATCCCTCTGAAAAATATTAGTCAGTTGGGAGTATTATTCCCAATATATGGAAAAATAAAACATGTTCCAAACCACCATCCAGATAATGTCCCCATTCGTATCCCATGAAATCCTCTCTGGATCTTCCACACATCCCGCCTGCTGCCAGTGTTCTGCTGCCACCAACGGCATCACTGGCCAAATAGACGTTGTAGGACCTTGGGGCGAATCATGGATACTGATGACCAAAATACCGATGTGATGTCAAGCTCCAACAAAAATTGAGATTTCACCAGCAAAAATTGGGATTTCACCGATTTCACCAGCAAAAATTTGGATTTCACCGATTTCACCAGTAAAAATTGGGATTTCACCGATTTCAACAGCAAACATTGGGATTTTGATTGCCAGGGAATCAGGGATTTCACCAGCAAAAATTTGGGATTTGACCCATGCTTTAAGATGATTTAAGCAAGAAGAACAGGGATCAAAACAACAAAAATGGAGGTAGAACTGGATATCATGGGGGTATAAATCATGGGACTGAGAAACCCTGGTTGATTTGTCAAGTTTTGTTTATCCTGATTTATCCTCAAAAAACAACACTATGTGCGATTTGAATGGCACCCTCTCCATTAAACAGCCTATGGGTTATGAATCCGGGGTAGACATTCATGATTGATGTTCAGTTGAATACATTGAACTATGTTCATAAGCTCCGAATGGTGAAACGTTGAAGATTTGGGTACTTGTCTGTATTAGTTCGTGATTGACATGGGCAACTTCTCGGGCGCACCCAATCAGCATCTCCAGGACATTCCGCCAAGCGTCTCCACCAGGGGCGAGCTAGCTGGTGACCACGTGACATAGCCTGGCGATTGGGAACTCAACGCTTGAAATGGATTGGTTTCAGGGAAGATCGGCCCGGGAATCCAAGTGTTTCATCACAAAAAATGATAAAAAAAATAGGGCTTTCATGAGGTTCCTCATTTTTTTCCTTCCAAATCTATCTCCAAACACCTGGAGGAAACCAATATCCCGGGGTGGTCAACATTGGATATAGATGGATATATCTCCAAAACTGGATGGTTAATACCAAAAGAAAACAATCTTTGTTCCTTTGTGAATACAATTTCGAACCACACCCACATTGCGAAAAGGCCATGTAAACAGTTTACCATCCTGGTCCTTTGCTTCATTAAAATTATGTAGTGTTTTGGGATATGTTTTGGCCGGCCCCAAGATTTCTGCAATGCACTTCAATGCACTTTTTGGGGCAGAGAAAATGCCTCAAATCACCAGCTTCTGACTGATCTGCAGGTGTCAGCCAAGCCGCGAAGACTATTTGGCAAGGTGACTCCATCAAGGCTTGGGTTTTCGCCAAGAGCCAAAGTTTGCAAATCGCTCGGAAGAGTCACGTGCTGATTTGGCTCTGATTGAAAAAGCAACCAAATATAAAGCTACGCAACGTGTTTGGGAAGACCACTCTTTCCAGGCACTGGTTGAACTCCCTTCCAAAGGTCAAACTTTGCAGGTTGCTTGGCAGTGTCACTTCTTCAAGGCTTTGGTTAAAGTGAGCACCAAAAGTCAAGTTGAGCAGTGTGCTTGGGAAGGTCACTCCTTCAAGGCTCTGGTTGAACTCCCTTCCAAAGGTCAAACTTTGCAGGCTGCTTGGTAGTGTCACTTCTTCAAGGCTTTGGTTAAAGTGAGCACCAAAAGTCAAGTTGAGCAGTGTGCTTGGGAAGGTCACTCATTCAAGGCTGAACTCCCTTCCAAAGGTCAAACTTTGCAGGCTGCTTGGTAGTGTCACTCCTTCAAGGCTCTGGTTGAACGATTACCGAAAGTCAAGCTGAGCAGTGTGCTTGGGAAGGTCACTCCTACAAGGCTCTGGTTGAACTTGACTCCAAGAGTCAAATTTTGTAGGTTGCTTGGCCATTTTACTCCTTGCAGGCTGCGGTTGAAATCGCGGCCTAGGACCAAACTGTGCAAGTTGCTCGGCCAGCAGACGTCTTCCAGGTTCTGGTCAAAATGAGAATGGAAAGTCAAGTTCTGAAGGCAGGCTGGCAATGAGATTCCTTTCAAACTCTGGTTGAAACCAGAACCAATGGTCAAACTGCACAGGTTGTTTGGGAAGGTCACCCCTTTTATGTTTTTATCGTAGTGAGCAAGAGTTAAGCTTTGCAGGCTGTTTGGCAAGGTCAAACTTTCCAGGCTTCGGTTCCAGTCCACATTAACTGTAGTCAAGCTTGTCAGGCTTTGAGAACGGTGAGGCACATAGTCACATAGTGAAAACCGATGTCACCTTTTATCTGCGTCACCCCTTCCAATGCAGACTCCCCCTCAGAGACTGGGAATCCTTCAATATACCATGCCGCAGCATCTCCGCAATGCCTTGCTCTTGCACATGGAGATCCATCAGCTGGGAACCAGCTGATGGCTCCACACAGCCACCCGAAGGGCTGGACATTTTGGGCCACAAGGCTGCAACCCTGTCGCGTGTTCGCTTTGGTGGATTCATTTTGTCGAAACAGGTACAGAATAGACTGCTGTCATTAATCTATTTGTCAATCTATCTAGGTATCCGTCGATCTATGCATCAATCAATCAATAAACCAATCAATCAGTCAATCAGACAATCAACAAATCAATGAATCAATCTATCTATTTGTCTATCTATCTATATATCTGTCTATCTATCTGTCTATCTATCGATGAACGATCTATCGATAAATAAATATATATATATATATATATCGATCTATCGATCTATCGATCTATCTATCTATCTATCTGTCTGTCTGTCTGTCTATCTATCTATCTAGCTATCTAGCTCTCTATCTCTCTATCTATCTATCTATCTACCTATCTATGTATGTGTATATGCATATATCATGTCGGCACTGTTCAAGAAGAATTGTGAAATGAAACCCCAACAAAAGAACAGATACATCTTGTATAGTCTTGCAGCATAGACAACTATCAGCGGCAACTGTCGGGAACATTTGGAATCCAACATAAGAGTTATGTCGGCAAGTGATTTGGATATACAGTTCACAGATATTCATGGGTCAAGTCCTCCAAAGTCCTGAATTTGGTACTTGTGGATTGTTTAAATCATTGTATTTATTATTGAACATAGTTTCATATCCACTGGATGAACATATTATATTGATGTTATTTCTCCAATATTGAATCATAGTTCAATGGTATCAATGGGTATCAATGAACATTGAAACATCAAAATTCTAGCAAAATCTTAATGTATTAAACCATTCATATTGTTGTTTCAATATATATATAGCCTTATATAGCTATATATTTTATATCTATAACATGGGTATCATATATTAGTCAGTTAAGGTTATTATTCCCAATATATGGAAGAATAAAACATGTTTGAAACCACCAACCAGATAATGATGGTCCTGGTTGATGTCTCTGTCTCTCTCCACCTGGTTGTATAAGATGAACATTGATGAAACTGTTCTAACTCTATATATATATATATAATATATATAACATTAATAACATGGGTATCATTAAAAATCCCCCAATATCTGAGAACTCGCCAGTTGCTTCTCAGCTCCAGGTCCACCAGGTCCACCAGGTTCACCAGGTCCACCAGGTCCATCCCGGCCTCCCAACTCCACCGGATCCAGATCCAAATCCACAAACGTCAAGGCAGAAACGCTGGCGACCGTCTCGATGATACCTGGGATGGGGATCGGGGATCCGCACGTCGCACAAGGATGATCAAATGGGGGGGTTCCATAAATGGAGGTACCCGCATAGCTGGATGGTGTATTTCATGGAAAATCCCGATCTAAAATGGATACAGTAATCATTGGATGATAAACCATGAGAAACCATGATCAATCATGAGAAATTTTGATGTGGGAAAATTATTGGAAGACCATGAACCTTCGAAAGTACCGGAAAACAACTACCAAAGTTTGTAACAACTACGAAAGTTTGTTTCTTTGGGGTACGGTGCACAGAGTCGACAGAGTGTTAGCGGTTCATGACTTTGATAAATTATACTGAAAGCCCAAAATAGACTGACAATACCCTCCTTCAGACTAACATAGACCCTGCAAAATGTGGGGTTGGCAAACTGCTTTCCTATTCGGAGATTCACAGAGTTTGTGTCAGTTGAGGGGAAGCATGTCCAAAAAAACGCAAAGCCACCAACCAGATTCATCAAATAGCTGAGATATGCCAGGTATTAGCTGTTGGTTTTCGCACGATGTTTCACATGTTTTCATTGCTTCATCAAAAAAAAAGTTCAACATCCCCATATGAGTCATGTTCTAAATGTCTTACATCCTGGCGCCAAATAAGGAAATGCTTATGCCAGTGCTTACGTTTTGCTTACACGCGCGCAGGTTTTGCTTACGCGCACATCTTCATCTTGTCTTACGCGGATCTTACGCTGGCTGACGCGCACCACAGTTTTGCTTACGCCACACCCTTACAAGGGGCCCCTTGCTTAACATGAACACAAGGGTTTAGAACGTAGCTCATATGGGTATGGGTCAATACCTATAGATACATTTTTAGTGGGATGAACATCCATTTACCAGCTATTTTGGGGTTCACCAGGGGTACAAGGTTTTGACCCCTCCCCATATGTTTTCATATGTTTCTGCACTTCAATTCATGACTTCTCCCGGTAGCACCCCATCCGCGTCCAGCTACGCACCGCGGCGGGGGTGGTCTGTTCCACCAGGCTGGACTCCGCGAAGATCACCAGGTGAGTGAAGCTTTCCAGCGCCGTATCGGCCGGGACGTCCTCGGTCGCGTGGAGGGAGCGATATTTTTGGGCTGGGGATACATTTGTTATATCTGGTTATGACTAACATAGCCATGGAAAGATCCACCATTTTTAAGGGGTAAACCCAGGTAAACCATCTATTTCTATGGGCCATTTTCCATGGCGAACTGTTAAATAACCAGAGGGTATATCTGGTAAGTAGAGGTCCTGGTTGATGTCTCTCTCCTGGTTGTATAAGATGAACATGGATGAAACTGTTCTAAAGTTGAAGAAAGAATTATATAAATGAGGTCGGGAAAAACAACACGGTAGCACATAAGGATACACTAGGATACATTAGGAACATCCCAGTCCAAATCCTGATCATTTCCTCGCGTCAGGGGCTGAGATGCTTGGTGACTGCCTTTGGCCTTTTTTCTGACAGTTTGAGGTGAAAGTTCAGCAGATGGTTTCAGTGAACATTTTCCATCTCAACTGGATTGAGAGAGAGAGAGAGAGAAATTCAGAGAACATATCAATGTTGAATAGTTACTTGGTATGGGCATACTGATTCATACTGTATACCCATCATTCCTGGCCATAATTCATTAAATCATGAGCAGAACCAAATATGAGAGCAGGCCGTTCAACGCGACATGGATATTCCCTGCTGTGAGATCAAATAGCACCCGGAAAAGCTTACTTACCAACCTCAAATCGTTGCTTTGAACTGCCAGCTGCAGGGGTCTTGTCAAGTCTCCCTTTGGTCAATTTGGCACATCATTTACCTGTGGCTATCATTTACCTATCATTGGACCCCCGAATTATTCATCAACCAAGTTCAACCAACCACAGGAAAAACGGGTAGGATAGGATGACCAACAGCCAACCAGCTGATCAACGACACCAAGTGTCAAAGCGATTGCTGCCCACTGAGACGTTTCCCAAATAGGAGCGGTTCACGCCTCGGGCACCCCGTGAGGCGAAGCTGTTGCAGAAAATTTGTGGATTCATCACCCGTTCAGCACTAGATAGATTGCATAGATATTAACAGGAATGAACGGATTAATGATGGATATTGATGGATATTGATGGATCTTTCGTGATGTTTCCTCTGGAGGGAAATGTTTTTTGGACTGTAAAGAGTCCAGCATATCCCAGGAAAATCTGCATCTGAGAGCTCCCACCATCTCGACTCTCGGCCAAATACACCTGGCGCCGCCATCGTTGCAGGATGCAAAGGATCAGTTGTACGGCCGGAAATTTCAGGGTTTCATGATGAGATATATAACCTCCCCCGGAAGTGATGGTAGATGGCTGGGACACATCTGCATATATCCCGTTTGTATCCATTTGTAAGCGGGTAGAATCAGATGAATATGCGTTTGCCTTGTTAAGGGATGATGGCAGTACCCAAATTAGTTTCCCAGATTATGAAAGGAAGCGCAATTGACGCAGGTGTCACAAGCCAAGTGGGTTCATGAATCTGATGGGGTGTCTCCTGTCATGCACACCTATTGCTGGTTAATACATATTGAGTTGCTGGCATGGTGAAATTAAGTTAGTGGTATGTAACTGGAGTATATCATCCACTTGCATCTCAGTTGCAATGAGTCATAAGATTTGACCCATATACCCGTAACCCACCAATCAGTTTACCCAGATAAAACTGCCAGCTGTTAATATAGGTCAAAATCCCAGTCCCCAAAGAATTTTGATGATTGGAAGTGACAATGATGATAAGTACATATATATATATGTGTATATATATATGTATATATATATATATATATATATTATACATATTTTTTAATGACGATTTCTGCATTTGAAACCAAATTATCAATCTCATCACCACTTCTCAGAGTCACCTGTTATTACCAGAATTAAACCATATATCTTAAATCCCTATTTTCATCACCACTCAATCCCATTCCGAATCCCAACAAAAAACCATCATTTATCTCAAATGATCTCAATGATATTCAGTAGTAAATGGTGGTTATCCATTGTTTCTCAATATAACCACCATTGTTTCTCCATTTGCTGAGATAACCGGCATGATTTCTCCATTTCTGTTGCTTATTTCAGTTCAATTCCCATGTTCTCGGCTGGTTGTTGCTGGTTAAGTCCCCCATGCCACCAGGGCACGTTGAAGACGGTGACCTCACTGTCATCCAGAGGATCGGCCCAGGTCAATGGGCCGCCCACTTCGAACTCGTCCAGGTCCTGCATCATCTAGAAATATTGCAATATATTGCACTATTGTATTGCCAGCAAGAAATAATTACCATCTGGTTATTTAACATGGCTCTGGAAAATTGCCCACATATGGAAGGTTTATGGTGACTTACCTATGAAAAATTGTGATTTTCTATGCAATATTATAGTGGATTATAGTTTGCAATATATCATAGTATATCACAGTGAATTAATTATAGTATATCATAGTGCACCATATCAATGTCCATTTTATTTTGCAATAGATCATATCATAGCAAATTATAGTAAATAAGAACAATAATCATCATCATCGTCGTCATCTTGTCCAGGTACTGCAAATATACTGTGATATATAATATATTATTGAATCTATTGTATGTTGTAAAATATCAAATGTGATTATATTGTTTTGTAATAAATTCAAGTAAAGAAAAAACATACTATATATAATTATAGTACAATTTGTTCTTACACATATATGAATTGATGGAGAACAACAACCTCAAAATAGATGCTCAAAACTGGAAAACTTGGAAATATGAAGCATATATAATCGAACAAACGTCCTGGAAACACTGTTCGACATCTTCTTGGGGGTTACCATCATCCAGAAACATCCACAGAATAGACAAATGATCATTCTGAAAAATCAAAAGAAACGACCAGTTGGATGAACTCATGTATAATGTTCGGAAAGTGTTCATCCAAAATCATGCAAATTCAATATAAACATGAACTATTTTAGAATTATCCATCATCAGGGACTATCCAACTTGCTCAATATGTGAATAATCTATTGATACATATTGGGCAAGAATCAAGTAATCATATCACCCATTGATGTTCAATTGACTAATGATGATGAGGCTATGGTCAATTTTTGGGTGACGTTTGTTTAGGGATGTTTGGTTGAATGAATAAACATCAACGGGTTGCTCCCAACACCCCAAATACAAGGGGGGGAACTGGGAGATAATGAAGTACAATGACCAGTCTCCCTTCCTTATTCACCTATGATGGGTTGGAGCACCCGTGCTCAACCTAGGTGATATTTGAGAGCAAAAACTCATCCATTTTTGGGAGGACAATCATGACACGAATCACGCCAAAGCCGTGGTCTATGCCCCAAAACCTGGTCGGGATATGGTTGGGATACCCTCTGGTAAACGTTTACATAACTTCACAGAAAGCAGGAGCGAACCCTCTGTATCTGACCCCCCTCATCTTGAAGGGCCACTTTGAACAGCACCCAAAATCGAGCTGAGCCTCCCCTGTGCGTTGCTTAGTTGTTGATGTGAGGGCCCAAAACCCTGTAAAATAGCAGGTATCATTGATGTGACCCCCTCCCATCTTGACTGCTCTTAGCTGCTCTAAGCCCTCAAGAGCATCACCAAAAGAGCACTTGAGAGCTGATATGAGCCAGTTATGAGTTGAGTCCGTGCCTCTCGTGTGTTAAGAGCACTCCAGAGGGATTGAGAGCCATTATGAAGGGTGTAAGAGTCACTATAAGGGATGATGAGGGCTTTTAGAGGCACTATAAAGGATTTTGAGGCCAGAGCAGTTATTTGACTTACTTGCTCCCACCGCCAGATAAGGAGGGTCACACCCAAGGGGGTAGCAACTGCTTTCTATGATAACTATGGAAAATCACCATGTTTGCTGGGTAAATCAACTATTTCGACTGGGCCATGGCTTCAATAGCAAACTGTCACAAATTACCAGAGGGTATATCCCATTAATTATCATGAATCACAAATCACAATTAACCATCATTAACCACTATTAAGTTCCATCAATTCCCCAATGTTAAATTACCAGAGGGTATGGTTGGCGCCCCCAGCCCCACTGATTTTCCGACCGGGGCCATGGGGCCTGATCCACAAAGCTCACGTTGGCAGCTCGCGACGCCTCGTCTTGGATAGCACCTCAGCAATGGCAAGATTAGGAGTATACCAAAGGCAAATGGAATCATACCATAAGAAACCATTAACTATAGTTTTCCAATTGGAAATACTAGGTTAAACATAAGCAAAGCAAAACATATAGGATAATTCCGCTAAAAACGATTGACCTCATAGTGATCAAAAAACAATGGTGATGATGTTTGATCCCACCTTTTGACGCGTTTGACTCGAGGTGAATTATGATATATGATGATGATGATGATGATGATGATGATGATGGATGATGGATGATGGATGATGGATGATGGATGATGGATGATGGATGATGGATGACGGATGACGGATGATGGATGATGATGATGATTATGATGATGATGATGGTGATGATGATGATGATGATGGTGATGATGATGATGATGATGATGATGATATGGAGGTCTATCTGCAACCAGATATGGGAGGATAAGGTATTCTAATGTTGTTGATAATGATTATGATGATGTTGTTTTATTCATGTCCACTTGTTGGATCTTTTTGGATAGGGCAAATGCGGTGAGAGTTCGTCAGTGTTGGTATCTGGAATCTTTGATCATGACTCTCACTGGGAGACTGTTGAGGCTGGCGAAACGAGGAATCACTGGGGAATCAGAACACTCTGAGGGAACTCAAAGTACAGCAATATCACATGAGATGAACACATCCTTGGACCAGGTGACTATGTAATATCATCATAACGTCATTGAATTCCTATCATGTTCTGTCATTATCAAAACCCTAACAGCAAAAACAAATCACCTCTAAATCCATTGATAAAAATCCATTGATAATCCTTGAATCTCCACTCATATGCCCATTTTATCCCCATTAAATCTCCATTTTATCCCCAGTCATCATTCTTCACCGTTCCCCCTAAAAATCCCAAGCCCAAGTCACGCGAGGAAGGCGTAGTTTGTTCCGCCAACGTGGAGGCCGTGTAGACCAGGAAATGCGTGAAGTTCCACCGTGGCGTCTCGGGTGGAACGTCAATGTCATTGTCGCCTGGGGGACGATCATCAACCCGGTTGAAAAACGGTTGGGAAATGGTTGGGAACCTGGGTGTACATATTACATCATTACATTGCATATATATCCTTTGATCTTATAATATCATGTAGTCCAGGTGCACGGCATGATAGAAGCAAGGACCCATTAACATGTGATCCATGGGATTCCTCCCGCCTGCAGGCAGAGTGGGTTGAATCTGCGATCTCAGTCCCTCTCGGCCCAAAGCATCCTCTGCCAAATAGACGTAGTAACCTCAGCCAACAGCGGATTCTGGACGTACTTTTCGCAGCATGGAATCCGATGGAATCCACCATTTGCCTAGTTAGAAAAGTTGTCTGCTAATAAGCTGTTGTCTTAACAGAAGCAGAATGAAGGAGAGCAAAACATCAGGTCATTCAGTGACGTTTCTTGCAGCACACGTTGATTCTACCTTTGTCCTGCTTGTTATCATATATCAAATAGTCTTAAATAGTCACAGAGAAACAAACCTTCTGAGATGAAATGGAAAGGCACGGACAAACCGAACTTAAATCATTGTCTTTGGTTGCACACACTATGGAACAATGACTTGCTGTATGCGAACATCGCTTAATTAAACAACAAAGAAAAGGCGGGACACTGTTCAAAGTCCTAAAACCCCAGTGTCCTTAGGAAATATAAATCTAACAAAGACATAGGTTGTATCATAACCCAAGATAAGTATATAACAGTATAGCTAAATGCAAAGGGTTGCAAATAGACGCATCTAGTTCCACCCCAAAGTGTGCCTGCGGCTCAAGAATCATTGGCCACCAGTCTCTACTATATATATATATGTTCAAAACGAAGGAGACACAGCGACAAATCAGGTCATTTTGGTGAGGTCGACTGGGAGACTGCTATAATTTACCCAGGGCTAGGCTAAATCCCAAAATATTCAGAGCCTCAGTTTATAAATGGCATGAATATGGATGAAACAACTTTCTGGATTCACTCAGGAGGCTGGAAATCCATAGAAATCCATATGTTTTTTGCACGTGAACAATCCACGTCATGGTAGGACCAACCCGACAAAACTGCCACGACCACCAAGTCGCTCATCACGCGCAGCATGCTCTCAGCAGCTTCCCAACTCAGCACACCACCGAGGTCGTGCATGTCCAGATCCTGACTTTTCCGGGATATGAGAGTTATGTATATGGGTATATTAGTTATTAAATAGAATCTCAATAATGTTTAGAGGATATCATTTTTGAATAGTTATGTAACATTATTTAGATTCTTTTGAATTTTAGGGATTGACTTTGCATTTTTCTATATTTTTGTTGCGGGATAGCTTCCAATGCGAGCTGGGTAGTATATAGCCATATAATGCCCTAGCTCATGATGTGTGGCCTTAAACTCTTAAACAAAATATGCTCCCTTACTAAGGTTTCACCAAATGGTTTCGGTGGTTTTAAATCGATGAAACCACAGATTCAACCAACACACAGGTATATAAATGTATATGCAGGTATATATATAGTGACCCCCAGGAAGATAGAAAAGGCACATCTTCCTAAACAGTGATGATTTACATGCCTATCTTTTTTTGGGGGCTACTATATGCGCAAGTATGGATAATATGGGGACACACATATGGGCCATATGGAGTTGATATAACCCACGAAACTTGCTGATTATTGTTTCGAACCTGAAACCAACATGGTTTGGAGGCGTACAGGCATCATGATGAGCACTAAAGCAAGGATCTTCTTCCTACAAGGATTGAAAGCAGCACAACACACATCTGTGAAATACATCTCAACATTTATGATTGCCCCCTGATAAGCCGACATAGCAATGAACATTCAATTCTTTTGGAGTAGAACTAGTAGAACATTCAATCTACAAATTGACGCTGTTCCATTACATACTATAAACGCTTCGTTGGAAGTCAGCCCTCAGTGGATTCACCTGCAATTTCAACCATACCCTTCAGTGCAACTGTTTCAAACTAAGGATTTGGCAGGTGAGAGGTGAATCATGTTAAACATAGATATTGTTGTTCAACCATACTTCATACTAAACTTCACAATATCTATGTTCACAACAACTTTCAAACCTTCGAAAGTAAAAAATCACGTAACCCTTTCAAACCTCGGCAAAACAGCTGACCTTTCAAACCTCTCAGTCACCTTTACGTCTCAAGGTCGGCCTTGCCCACGAAGCTGATGTTGCGGACATTGGCTCCGATCTCGGTGCGCCATTTTTTGGGGTGGAGTCAACGAGTCCACAAAGTGGGGGACTTGGATGAGATATACCCTCGGGGAATTAGTTGTTGTTGGTATATCATAGGGAAAATCATCTTACAAAGTGAAAATCATCTCAAAGTGAAAGATCATCAATGTCCTTTGTATAGATGATTTTCCACTTGAAAACTGAATTTCTAAGGGATTTCCTATTGCCATGATTGATTACCGGGTACTGATGAAACTATGGCATTGCCGCATTACTGTTCCATCCTCTGCTGTGGGCTTGAACTTCTAACTGAGTGGATACTGGAAATTGGGCAGTTTGAGAATGTTGAGAACTCAACTCTGAGTCCCATGGGACATGGCCATCCTTCAGTACATGTGGACCAAATCCTGCAGCTGGTAACTATTGGCAACTATAAAACATTGTAAATAATACGATTATAAGGGATAAATCATTTACCAACTGGTGAAGCATTTCTTCCGTCCACAGTCTGTATACAAATCTACCATACCACGGCTCAATAAATGGTGACCTTGGGGCCTAGAAGTGGACAGTTCATTCCAGTTCTACTTCAATCTCCTCGCCCACTCTTATTTTCAGCAGTGTGTTATGGTTGATACCAGATCTGCTAAGACTTAAACATGACATATCTATCTACGTACTATCAATGACAGTATATACTGTAGTGTGGTAAACCCAATAATAAACCGTCCCCAAATGGTAGCTTTGTTATTGGGTTTAGCACATGATCCAATCATAAATCCCAATAACAACACTTGTTTCATCATCAACTATTGGATATTCATTGATAATAATATGATAAACAATTATGATTATTACCATCCAATAGTTAATATCTATTATGATCAACTATGATGGTAACTAAATATGGTTCTAGCTCCAAGTTGCGCAAATTCAGAAGATTTACCTATATCATGAATCCATCGTACTCCAGACCTGTCTCTTTGGACCCATTGTTTTCCCAACCTGTTTCCCTGTGTGTGACATGTTTCACACCTGTGAATTGACTGGTTGCGGTGGGAAG
>Ga0126342_10008759_pt1 | contig 18127 bp, 15 predicted proteins | sample Cyp1metagenome_FD_92528 | JGI IMG/M metagenome (GOLD analysis project Ga0126342, IMG submission 92528) | Coral microbial communities from Lord Howe Island, Old Settlement Bay, Australia - Cyphastrea 1 metagenome | ecosystem: Host-associated > Invertebrates > Cnidaria > Coral ... | reverse complement strand
TGCCACCTTTACATGAGTTCTTTTGATTGAGTGATGCTTGCATTCAAATTAAATGGCATTCGCCTACGCCGTCTTCGCCCAGTTTCTTAGCTTGGAGGTGGCTGCGTTGTTGGAGAAAAAATATCTTTTGCATATCTTGGCATGGCTACCTTGAGCCAAATTTTCATTCTAGGACCAGCCACACAAGTTTCCATGTTGTGTCTCAGAGAAAATCACTGCTTGGCCCAGTGTGCTTCCTTTGGGAGGCTGCTAGATTCAGTGGAGTCTAAAAGTCTGACTACTTGAGGCCGCATTGAGCACTTGGAGTCACTCAAGGAGGGCAACCATCTTCAAAGCCAGGCAGTGCTGCTCACCAGAACACGTCTCAGTGGATCTCAATGGTTATAGCATTGACTTCGCATGGGCCACGTGTAACTGAGAGCAACTGAGAGCAACTGAGAGCAACCTTGGTCCGCGCAGGAAATGAAGACCTTTGGCCGTGAAGTGCGGAACTTGGCATCCAGGTGGGAAGCTTTGCTTTGGACAAGTTCACAACTTTCACAACTTTGGTGACAAGTTCACAAGTTCACAAGGTTTGTTGATTACCTCCAGACTCCGGCGCCAGACCCATCGTCCCTTCTTGAAAACAGTTTTTTTTCTGCTAAGATAATAGGGATATATATATAGGGATTTGAAATGGATTGACAGCACAAAGTTCTGTGCATTCGAAGGATCGATCGAAGTGATGAGCGCTATCTGACGATGAAATCGGAGCTGGAAAAGTCTCATCAGGTGGGATAGCGGTCGCAGGATGCAAAGATCGCAGCTGATCCTGAAACATCCTGAAACAATCTAAAGCGTCCAAGGTGTTCGATAGAGATTTGTTGTAATACATTGTATTTGTTGTTCAGTGGAGCTTCAACGTATTGTGGATGTTCAGGTGTTTCCAATTGGTGTGGTGCCATGTGGTGCCTGTAAGACTTGGATTCATGACACCGACAGGTATTGTGCTCTGCCTTGCAGAGAGATCTTTTGAGTTGCCAAGCAGACCTCCAAAAGCTTCAGGAGCGGGACTGAGAAGCACATAGTCGTGGCAAGAATAACTTTTTGATACTTTTTGGATGCTCTTGATTGCGTGTTTGTACCATAGGAATGTCTTTGGAGTGTGGGATTTTCGGGCGGAATGCAGTGGGCAAAGTCACTCAGCAATTTGGCCCAAACCTGCAGTTGATTCAGTTGATCCAGCCCAAATGCGTGGCGGTCTTCTCATGGCTTTCAAAAAGTTTCAAGGGCCACGAACGGGTGGCTTCCCATGGACTCCGTTTCAGAGATGCTTTGCCAATGGTGAAAGTATGGTTTCAATTCATAGCCTTGCAGTGTACATACATGAGCAAATCAATGGTACTTTTGAGGACATCTTCCCTCAACTCTATGAACGAGTTGACACCTTGGAGTACCCAAACAGTGGATCGTCCACCTTGGTCACCATGGGGGATGCAAAGATCATCGTGGAAGACATCGGTGCCCATGCAGATGACTTGCCTGCTTTCCTGGCAGATGACGGGAAGCGCGACAAATTCATCGGTTTTCCCATCACAGAGGAGTCCATAGGAGATGGCTGTCCTCGTCCACGCCATCCCCGCCATGCAAAACATGGTTTCAAAAAAAACGCCAAGGCACCGCTGCCTGTAGCAAGAGCTGGTTGGGAAGAAGACTTGTCAACAGAGGAACTGATGGCTAGATCAAAGAAAGAGGCAGATGGTATTTGGTTCAAACCACGCTTCCAGATGGGCTTCGTTGTATACTCACGATCTGGCACCTACGACATGTCACGTTACGTGCGAAAACAATTTCCAACTGACCCGCATTTCAATGTTTGGTATAAGACACACATGAGTCCAGGATGGAGGCCATGTTCTGGGGCATGCGCCAATGGTTCTCCACCACGGTGGTGGCAAGTAAGCGAAGATCCCCCTTTTGTTAATCGAGAGCTGGAACGCAAGAATTGCATTGGCTGCTGCTCTATTGCTCGCAGGGCACAAAACAAGGGATGAGATGATGAGATATAGCACATGGCCAACATCAAGAATTCAACATTGAGGTCCATTTTGCGTTTGATGCTTGATCCTCTGACAGACACTCAGTAGCCAATCCGTTCACCAAACAGGCAGAAAGTCGGAATGAGCCCCACTTGTGGCTCATGACCTTGTATCTTTTAATCAAAACCAGAGCGAAAGCAGGTTTGTCTAGCATTTGTGGGTGCCAGTGGAAAAGCAAGGACTTTGTGCAAGTTCATCGCTTTTTTTAGCAGTGTTTTTTGCAAGAACATTTGAATGACTACTGACTACTGTTTTTTTTTGAGTTTGCATAAATTCATGACTGACAGATCATAGTGACAAATGTCGGGCTTTATGTGTTTCGAGCCTTCGGAGCAGGCGAGCTTTGACGAGGGCAAGAAGGAATCCGAGGTATCTTTCCAGGCTGAGAGTCTGAGAGAGGACAACTTATCATATCACAACACTGTCCTGCAGTTAAGGGAGATTTCCGTTGGATTTTTCCGGACGGTTGGGTTCGCCAAAAAAAGGTTCCGGACGGTTAAGGTGCACTGCCACTGGTTGCGCGGATACAGGGTTGTGAACATTTCTGGGGGGGGTTCCGAGGTTCCAGGGCTCAGCCCACCTGTTGGAGATATGGCAGATATGGGTTGAGGGACTTTGGGAATCCTTGTAACAGAAATGGTTGGTTGCAGGCGCAAGCCGAGCAGCAGGAGAAGTACAACTTGGATTTGCCTCTTGACAACAAACAGAACACTGCGTTGAATTCAATCCGCTGTTGCTTCAACCTTCTAATGATTTTGGTTTGCTTGCGCGGCTGCATTCTTTCACCCCTTCACCGCTTTGGCAAAGTCAGAGATACCCAGAAACCTGGATACTTCAAGTGATGGACGTAGTCAGGAATAGATTGATTTCGATGTCTTTGCCTTGAACAAAGGTTTGGATCTGTTGGTTGTGCGTTAACATCGTTAACTCATTACTGATGATTTGCTCTCATCCTTAAGAATCAACAACTTCACATTTCTGCCACACAGAAACTGGATGGCCCAGAGAAGATAGATCCAGAACTTGCCAAGCCAGCCATGTTGAGAGGCATGAAAGAGCGGTTGCCCGAATGGATGAGCACCGGGAGGCGCAATGCAGAGCAGATCCCACAAATTGGAGATGGTTAATTTGTGTGGTTCCCTTGCACTCGGATTTGACAGTGATGCAACAGCAAACAACCCCGGTCTCCATTGCAGGAGTTTCAGTTGGCGCAGCAGAGAGTTCACAAGGAACTGGAACAGCTGGAAGCTTGGATGGTTAGACAGCACTCGAATACAATCGAATACATTGGTCATGATGACATCATGCCCTGTGATATGCAGCTTATGCCCTTATGTCATATGTTTGTTCGCGGGTCGACGCATCTTTACAGATGCTTGGGTCTGTGCCACGGCTGGAAATGATTCAGCCAAATCAGATCAAAGGGCAGAGCAGTCAAGGAGTCAGCAAAGCAGAACATCCTTGAACCAAACAAAAGATAACAAAAGCATTGTCAGAGTTCCAGCACACTTGCTTTCACTGGCTGCTAACAAACGTACGAGTCAGGACGTGGATGATGCCATATCACATGTCTGTCGCAGATCTTCCAATTTCCTATTCAAGCTATTCAAGTTTAGTCAATCTTAGCGAAGGAGATGTGCTTGTTCACAGCTGTGATTGACGAATCATAGCATCCATTCGAAAGTGAATTCGCCATGGGCGGTGATGATGAAGTGCAGTGTGCATTGGTCGAGCTACTTGGACTACATATATAAATGAATGGGCAGGGTGGCAGGGTGTTGTGGAAAAAAGCAGTCCGAAACTTCGACTGACAATACCAGCAAGTACGCAGAACTCTAACCCTGAGTTCAGTTCAGGTATGTTCGAGGCATCCGCGCTAGAAAGTGGAGCTTTCAGTTGGGACAAAGCTACATCGTTGGACGTTCAGGCCAGGTGACTCGAAGAGCTGAACATTGTGAGACCAAACCCAACTTCTCTATATTTTCTCTATTATGTTGCACAATGCTTTCAAAAAAATTCAAAATGTTTGGATATGAGCAATGCATGTTGAGAATTGCCAGGGGGCTGTGTCGACATCGAGATTGAGCACAATTCTTTATCTCGGAAGCATTGCTCCCTGGCAACTTGGTGCAACTTGGACGTATTTTTTTGCGTCCGTTTGAGGAACTGCGGCTTGGGATGCTGATGCTAAGGCGATCACACAGGTAGATGATGACCTGATCCTCGTAGCTTTGGACCATGGATCCACCAACGGCACCTGCATCAACAAGTCCCGACTCGAAAAGGTGCCTTGGTGCCGTGTTGAGTCTCGCGATGCTCGAATTTGAAAGAACTATGAAGTTCTTGTACAGCCTTTGTTCTCACTTTCCTGCAACTTGCATTTCGGCATTTCGCTGTTTGATGCTGACTGTGACCTTCCACTCTGTCAACCTTGAGCTGTCCTTAGGGAGTTGGTCTGAAGATGAAAGTGGCGGACGTCAAGCATATGGTCTTTGGTGAATGTCACTCTGATAGAGATTGGACACATAATCTTCAGAGAACGCTTTCCACACAATCCCGCTTTGATCTCTTCCAAGTTCGTCGAAGTGAGGTGAAAACGGCTACAAATTCCTGGTCAAAGAACAGGAGGAAAGTTTGGTTGAAAAGCCCAAGGCACAGAAAGCGCAGGTCCACCGCTTGAAACCAACATTCGCAGGGACAGGCATTACTAATTATATCTAATTACTATTTTTCATGTTTTTCATGGACTGTACATGCCAATCCTTTGACAGTTCTTGGTTTCAGTTCGAGGGATCGTGCAGAATTGCCAAACTGTTGTGATATCGCTAGGTGGGCCATCCATCATTCAATTTCATTTCGTATTCTTGTGGACATGCGTTGAAACAATCTATATAGACTCGATTTTTATAGTACATAACATTACATAACTACATATAACTTGTTTTTTTGGTGCTTTGTTGGTGCTTTGTCGTGTCAGGGAACTGGTGCTTCAGCTGGTCCATCACAGTGCGATCTCCACGTGGACGCTTGGACCAGGGGAAACACCGACGCTGAAGCTGGCGCCGCGGCGAAGAGGAAACGTGGCCCCGGTGGCCCCGGCGGCTCCGGAGGTGGCGCAGGAGGTGGCTCCGGAGGTGGCTCTGAAGATCTGAGGAGAAGTTATGAGAAATCATTGTTGAGAGCCGAACAGAAAGAACAGAAACCTGTATGATTTGTTCTATCCTTGTCTTGCACTAAGATGCACTAAGGATATGTAAGAAACTCAGTGCTGTTTTGCTGCCCTCGCAAGGTGAGAAGAACAAGGCAGGTCCTAATCGCCGAGAGCGAAGAGCAGCAGCGCGCGGCGAGGCTTTGGCAACTGCACGTTTTGAGAGTTGCTGCTCTTTTGGTTCAATGATCGACGGATGGGGAACCACCCGTCCAATTTTTGTTTCTCCAACAAACATGTCTCAACCTGTTCTTTCAATTTGCAGCTTTCTTCCCGATTTTCCATGCGTTCCCTAAGTTCCCTTCAAGTTTTAATTTCATCTTTTTAGACATCTTGGAACATTATACATTATATAATATATAAGCAAATCATATAACAACATATAACAACATCTTTATAACATGAGAATTCGGTGTTTAATGAGGTTTAGTGAATTTTCGGCTTGGAAGAACTGTCGGAGGCGCCCCGGCCAGACGCCTCGAAGAGCTCTTGGCGCTCGGCAGCACCTGAGGCGCTGGCGGAGCGCGTTTCCAAAAAAGCCAGGCCCAGGGGCGACTCCAAGCAGGACAGATTTTCCTAAAAGGGGAAAACAAAGGGGAAATAACTTGAAAACAACGGGACACAGACATTTCAAGTGGCTGTCATTCTTCCCAGAAAGTACAGATATACCTTAATAAAATTGAAACCGGAGAGCTTCAAAGTTTGCATGGTAAAGATGCAAGAATCAAGTAGAATTTTCGAAGACATTTTTGTTTGAGGCGTCCACTTGAACGGGTGTTCCACTTGGAGCTTTGAGGGATGTTGAAGCGTGCGGTTTTGCCACACGTCCTTTGGGAGCTACTCGTTCAACAACATAGGCCCCACACAGGTCTGGAAAGAGGTAATTAGATGTAATTAGATGTAATTAGCATTTTCTGAAGATGTCCGCAAGTGTGCAAGTGTGCAAGTGTGAGTGCTCGCAGGATGCCCTTGACATTGAATGGCCAGAAGAATGGAAATGAATGAGTGGCAATGAGTGGATCATGACCTGTGCGGATGGGCAGGTGAGAAAAGAACTGAGATGTAGCAGATGTAGCAGATGTGTTTGAACATGTCCTGCATGGATCTGGCAGTGCAGCATATTTTGCAACCACTGCGACCACTGTGTTTCATTGATCCCAGGGTTCGAAAGAACAGCACTTGGATTGAGGCTACGGGCTGAAAGCTTGGAACATCTGAATCTCCAGATAGAGTCCGAGCGAAGAGATGTGGGAATGCCCAGAAAAGCTTACAAGTCTTACAAAAGACAAGGAGAGATGCAGGATGACATATGCACCGTTGAGAGGAGCTTTGGCCTGTGAAGTTTTTTTTGTCAAAGGAATGACCGTAAAGTAATGTATAGCAGGTACTTTTTCCACCAGAGGAAGTTCCAAATTAGGTTATCGCATACTCTGCCAAGGCAATTATCCGACAAAGAGAGAGCCAGGTTGGTGCAGGGAGAGTTTGTTGGGGTTTGTATAGAGACGTCCAAGATGAAATGATTTGCATCAACATCTTATACCGTGCTACCCCAAAATGAGAGCAATTGACTGAGCCGTTTTCTGCTTGCTTATGCTGCCGCCAGATGTCAAACCGTCAATCCATTTGCATTTTCTAACATTTATATACCTGTGGCATCCTGTGGCCAAGACATGCCAAGACCATCTGAGGCTTTGCACGAGTCGAAGCACCGAGAAATTCAACAACACTTTCACGAGTTCAGGTGGGTTTCTGGTGCATCATTGGCCTTTGGTTTTTGGATCATTTTGGATCCATTCTTCAAAGTTTCACCGTCACCATCTGTCACCATCTGTCCCCATTTGTCGCCATCTGTAACCTTTGAGGCTGTTTGGCCCAAGCCTCCCAGTGAAGTCCGGTGAAGGTGCTGGAAGTTGAGACTTTGAGTCCGAGACATGGCGAAGCTGGACCCCGGCCATGCTGCGCTGCTGGGTTTCAAGACCATCATCGAACCGTTTCGCATCCACAGCACTCAGCGCATTCTGTTTCCCACACGAGAGGAACGACTGCAAGCAATTCAACGTGCAGGCCTGGCCCCAGAATCACTATGACACTATGAATCACGTCGAATGTTTTCCAACATTTTCAAGTCTCTAGTGACAACAGTGTTGCAATGTTTTTTCAAGCCTCAACACTTCTGCAATGGGAATCAATGGGATATCTTCAAAGCTCCTAAAAAGTCGGGGGTTCCAGAAACAGGTTGGAACCTTTTCGGACTGCACAGTGATGATGTGATCATCGACATGCTGACCGACAGCGGTACAGGTGCGATGAGTGCACGACAATGGGCCGGGATGATGGAGGGTGATGAAACCTACGCAGGTTCAAACTCGTTCTATGCTTTCCGTGATGCCGTACGGGAGATCACAGGATTTGAAGAAGTGATCCCCACCCACCAGGGCAGAGCGGCTGAACGCATCCTCTTCAGCATCCTGGGAGGACCCGGCAAAGTGGTCCCAAGCAACACTCACTTTGACACGACGAGAGCAAACGTCGAGTACAGTGGATCAAAGGCAGTGGATCTCGTAATTCAAGAGGGCAAAATACCCTCCAGTGAACATCCCTTCAAGGGCAACATGGACGTCGCAGCATTGGATGCCTGCATTTCTGAGGCTGGTGCGGAAAACGTTCCGGTGGTGATGCTAACAGTGACGAAACATGGCTTGATATGATGATGTCATGGTTTGCAGTCATGCTCATGGAATCTTGAGTTCTCCATTAGTGCATACAAAGCAGCACAAGAAAGCATTGGAATCAGTAGAAAATACAGATTTACTCTGAGTAAATTATACGTACATGTCTATGATAATGTAGATGTACATAGACATTCACACGGTTATGGTTATGTGTGGGGAGGAGGATGCCTTGATATCCTAGGAACAACAGTGGCGGCGGACAACCTGTCTCACTGGAAAACATCCGTGCTGTCCGCGCCGTGTGCGACAAACACAAGGTTCCGTTCTTCCTGGATGCCTGTCGTTTTGCTGAAAACGCATGGTTTATCAAGTCAAGAGAAGAGGAATGCGCAGAGATGACCCCACTTGAGATTGCCAATGCCATGTTTGCTCTTGCAGATGGCTGCACCATGTCCGCCAAGAAAGACGGCATGGCCAACATTGGGGGTTTTCTTGCCCTGAAGTGCCCAAAGTTGGCAGCTCGATGTCGTGATCTGCTGATTCTTACAGAAGGTTTTCCAACCTACGGCGGTTTGGCCGGATATGACATGGAGGCCATTGCCATCGGCCTTCGAGAGGCGTTGGATCCTTTGTATTTGTGCTACCGAACAAGATCCACTGCCTACCTTGCAGACAAAGCAGTGGCTGCTGGGGTACCCATTGTGAAACCAGTGGGTGGTCATGCGGTATATTTAGATGCCGCGGCACTTTTGCCTGACATCCCTCGCAGTGAATTGCCAGCACAAGCACTGGCGGTGGCACTCTATGTGGAAGGTGGCGTGCGTGGTGTGGAAATCGGGTCTCTGATGTTTGGAGATGCAGCAAGTATGGAGTTGGTGCGTCTCGCCATGCCACGACGCACCTACACACAAAGCCACATGGATTACGTGGGGGAAGTCATTGATCGAGTTGCAGCTAAAGCTCGTTCTGGCGAAATCTCGGGGTACAGAATTGTTGAGCAACCTTCATGGCTGCGTCACTTCACTGCCAAGCTTGAACCACTGAAACCCTGGCTGTAAAGCTAACGCTTCGTTTCAAGAGAAGCTGAGGCATGTCGGGGAAATTCTCGGACACCCAATTAGTCAACTTGAAACTTCCTTGTACAGTGTTGTACAGATTTCTGTTAGAACTTTCGAGAACTCGTTTGAAAAGTACAGGCCAAGTGTCATTTGTCTGCGAACCTGTTTTCAATCGGAGTTCAATTTGCCAGACATCGTGTTGTAGGGTCTTGCCGGTCTTGCAGAATAGTTACGGCTCAGAGGCACTGCTGTGCCCTCCGGCAAGAACTGGGCCACACTCCACTTGGACGATCTTGGACCTTCATATGGCATGCTAGTGCCACGAGCACAGAGCAAAGCTGGGAAAAGAGCTACGGAATCCGGCAAATCTCAATTTCAAGTCACTTGTAGGTAGCGGATTTGATCATAGCGCTAGCACTGACACAATCTGCAATCTGGAGGTTTGGCTTCCACATTTGCCACCTTGATAAACAATTCCAAAGCAAAAGGATGCAGGTGGTGCCATGGTGCTGTCATCGTTCTTGTGACAGGGCGATGTTTGGTGAAGTTTGGCATATCAAACGGGTGTCTTCTGACAGAGACAGAGAGAGAGAGAGAGAGAGAGTAGTGGCTGAGACAGGCAATGAAGATCAATGAGTTGCACACAGGTCATGGATAAGTGAAGAAGTTGATCTTCGAATGAGAGCAGCAGAGGAAAAGGTTCAGTGCCCCTCCGTAGATTCTTAAATCCCAGCTTTAGGCAAATTTGAAGGATGCAATGAAGTTTCCAGCCTCACACATTTTCACCACACTGACCAGATAGATACGAACACATCTGATATAAACAACATTGACCAACATTGATCAACATTGATCAACATGATATGACGTGATATGACGTGATAGGCTGCATTGATCCGGGCCGCCTCCAGAATACACCGTGGCCATGTTGACCTCTGCGGTGGCCAGAATGAGATTGTCCAATTTGTCCAGCCGGATTTTTCATATTTTAACTTATTTTATCTAATTTTAACATTTATTTTAACCATCAAAGGATTGGATGTCGTAATCTTTTGAGGCGCCGGGACCAATCTGTGGATTGCTTGAGATAATCTTGAGATATCTTAAGATGCTTCTGCTTTGCCAAGACATGTTTGCTTCCTGTACAACATCTTACAACACAAGCGGCGTTTCGCCTGTATTTCTCTTGGACAATGTGGGCCTGAATGGATTTGAGTGCCCAAGAATTGGTTGGGCCTTGCTTCAGATGCTACTTTTTAAAGTGCAAGCGCTCCAAAGGGCCTGCAGTTCTTCAAGAAACGGCATTTTTATTGGCAACAAATGGTCAGATGCAGGTACTTTCGAGAAAACTTTGTGTATGCGCAGGAGAGCTTTTATAGAAAGATCGCAGTCGTCTCATTTTGAGGTTGCTCAAAAAAATGTCCGGGAAATTCTTCGCTATCTTTGCAGTTTGGCCCACAATTTCAATAATTCGAAGGTGAATCATTTGAATCTGGCTTCCCGGCCTTCGCTAGGAGATGTCAGATTCCACCGTCCACCGAGAAGTCACCTGGCACGTCACTTGGCTCGGCAGTGGTTTGGTAGACTCTGGTAGACCACTGGACCACAATGCGTCATGACTGCGTCACAATGTGTAAGAATTAATTTGCACCATATCATCACCATATCATCACCATATCATCACCGTATCATACCCTTGCTGGATCAAGGTGTCTAGATTGTTCTGCGATCAAGGATCACTTGGAGACTGGAATGACACATGTTGAAACATGTTGAAACCTCTGTTCAGAAGACCAGGTGGGTGGCATTCGGGAGAGACTCCGACGACTGGTGGAGTCCAAGGCTTGCATCAAGAGAGTGGAACCATGAATGCAACAAATGCTACGATTTCCTCAATGAAACACATTACATAATATAGAATAATATAAATACAGATTTTAAATACATATATATCATTCTAGTTACTAGATCAAAACAGATGACAAAAATTGAATAGGTGTCTTTGGACAGTCTTCAACTATTCACATGTTTCAAGTTAGAGCTTTGCAATGTCAGGGAATTCTGAGCTTCCATTCGCCAGAGCTGCACTTTGGAGGGCAACGTCTGGTCGGAGACCCAGCTGTTTGGATTTTGATCCGGGAACGCCACGGGAATTCAAAGTGGCGTGATGAAACTGAGGTCCTGGAACTGCAACTTCCAGCCGTGGAAGACCTCCAGGTCCGAGATTTTTTGCCGAGTTGGCACATTTTGGGCAAAGAAACCACACACAGTTGACCAAAACTTACCAAATGGCAAGGTTTGAAGAAAATCATGACATGACTTTTACAAGCTGTCAGGCAGCTCTGGCATTGGTGGGTCCACCGCCAGCAGTGCCTCTGCCCGGGATCTGCGCTGTTCGCATTTGGGCCAAACCAGGCAGGTCTTCACATCTGCGAAGCACAATAAGCAGATTATCAGATTCATCAACTGCCATGATTGCATCATGATTGCATGATATGCGATGGGGAAATATGGGGAAGGGGTAAATAAGTTGAAGCACCTTGGCAGCCTTTGCGAGGCTGCTGGCTGAGCTGCCAACTCCAAATGGGGGCATCATCGCGCAAAGCCGAGCATAACTTCCAGGCCCTGAAACGAGACTTTGGATCTATGGATGGGATGTTTGATGCTGGGATAACTTCTATATTTACTTTTTTTTGTGTGTGTTTATTTTCGGTGGATGACGGGATTGCTGTGAGATTCATTTTGTTTCGCTACTTTCACTATGTTTCAATCGTGTGTCCTGTGGTTGCAAGGCTGGTGATGTCGAGGATAACTCTGGACGGGTGGATTGCTCAGACCGCCTTTCGTTTTCATTGGGGGCCCGGTTCGTGTTTCAACCGGAAACCTTTGACTGCTGGCAAGTCACATCAACTTGCAAGATTTTGGAGATCTTTCTGTTTTTTTTGCTGCTGCAACAAGGTGTGTGCTTAAGATTGGTTGAGATTGGTTACCCTCTGGTAATTTAACATAGCTATGGAAAATCACCATTTTTAATGGGAAAATCCACTATAAATGGCCATTTTCGATAGCTATGTTAGTTTACCAGAGGGTACGTGCATGGCACAAACGATTTCGATCAGCATGGGCTCACAAAGGTGCCGTTTCAGGTGGCACATTTAGGCCGGGCAGCGGCAGATTGAACATGGTGCCTTTCTGTCGTTGCAAAAGCAGCTCAATATAGATACGTCTGAGAACGGGGTATGATATGGTATAATTTGATATATATATATATATGTATAATATACATATATACACAAATAAACATTTAGCCGAGGAAGATGATGACGAACCAACAAGGATGGGGTTGTTCTAAATTTTTAAACCCAGACGATCCCATATCATAGTCAATTCATGTTGCTCTGCGACGCCAGGTGACTTCAACGAGTGTTGGGATCGCCGTTTGGATTGTCTCAAGTTGTCCTTTGAAGTTTTGGAGCTGCGAAGACAAAGGCCGACCCAAGTCATAGGAAGGCAAGTGATGTGTGAAGGAATTGAACGGTGAAATGTTTTTTTTTCGAGAACTCACAACTCATTTTCTTTCATTTGGTGACAATGGGAAGATGTGGAAGAGATGCGAGATGATGCGAGTGTCAGAAATCCCAGCGAATTGCGATGTCCTGGTCTCAGGGCTGCAGTGCCTGCAGGTACAGAGGCAGGAATTTGACTGGCTGGAAGCGTTTGAGGGAATTGAGTTGCATCAGTGGGTTTGTTGAACTCCCGCTCTCATGTGATCTCACATCAGGATTTGTTTTTGGATTGACTTCAGATCATGGTCAAGTGGTGAAGCTTGGACTGTAGCTTCTCTTCACTTGGAGACCGTTGGGCAATGGTGGGTGTATCTCTAAAGTCAAAACGGAAGATGCAAAGATCATCAAAGATGCACTGAATGGGATGTAGTCGATGTAGTTGATGTAGTCGATGTAGTCGATATAGTCGATGTAGTCGATGTAGTCGATGTAGTCGATGTAGTCGATGTATAGTCGCCAGGAAGCAGACAGCCATTTGGATGAGCTGTGCCTGAGCTGAAATTCCGACATTCCATGGAGACATTTCGGACTTTCTGGACATGACTTATTACGGACTCTGGACTTTGAGTCATTGTTTAAAATGGATAGGAATACATCAACTAGAGTCACTAGAGGTAGAATCAGCTATTGATTTCTATTGCTGATTGATCTGATTGACAGACTTGGAGATGTTATAGACAATAGATAGACAATAGCAATAGAATTCAATAGCAGACAGGGTCACCAGGCTCTGTCGGCGATCTAGGAGCTATACAGATCATCTTGCTGGAGAAGCCTTGGTGCAGGACAGGAAAACTGTGGGAAACTGTGGGAAACTGCAGGCCGTACCAAGAAATCAGTCCCCTTTGGCCATGATTCGGAAGTTGCACAGCGGAAATCCACGCCATGAATCAGTGGCTGAGATCAGCTTCCATAATGCAAAGAAGCCAATGTAACTTGCTTTTCACGAGCACATGGGGCAGTACATCTCAAGTGGAGCTCAGTTTGAACTCTAAAAGAGCCCCTGTTTGGTGTTTTTTGGTGTTTTGTTTCCCTAGTTTTCTTTTATCCCAACTTCGTTTACCTCCCATGGAAAGCACAGGATCGTCTTTCTGCCGAGCTTCGACGTCTTCGTTCTCTCAGTGTGCGACGCGTTGAATGGACGCTTGAGAACTGCCAAAGGCCGCAACGTGCTAAACGTGGGATTCTGTCAAACAGACTGGAATTCAAAATGAATTCAAGATCTATCCCCGGACATGGGGACATCGCTTCAGAATTCATAATATTCATAGGATACAGGTGGATTCTACATAGGTGCTATATCCTATGAATATTCTATGAATATCTATGGTGCAATATCTATGGTATATCTCCAATGGTTCTACCCCCGGCGCTTTGTCAAAGCATAGGCTGCTGGAGCGCACGCAGCCTGGACACTTCGTGGAGAGTCCATGCTTTGCGTTCGCCGGGCTCGATGGCCTACAGCTGCGTCTCTACCCCAAAGGGGAGCTCTGCCAGGCCTTTTTTAACAGCCTAATCCAAGAGGTTAGATGTTTGATGATGTTTGATGATGTTTGATGAATTTTGATGATGTTTTCCATCTTTTCTTGCTGCTGTTGATGTTTTTGATGTTTTTGGAATGTGTCAGAGTATGTCAAAAAGGTTTCGCGCACGTCAAGCGTTGCAGGGCACAGAGATTCCCAGCTGCGGCCTCTTTTTGAACTGCCCAGAGCCGTGCCGGCTCAGCGGAACGATGTACATAGGCAGGATACAGCAGGAGTTGAACTTTTGTTGAACGCAGTGCACCATTTTCTGCACAGCAAGATTCAGCAAGATAGCTAGGAAGAGATTTTTGGAGCTTTCTGAGAGGATCTGAGAGGTTTTGAACATGTCTTCATTTTTTACCTTTCATTTTCTTGACTTTTAGATACTTTTGGTGGAGTTTTCCTTTGCCTAGTTTTCATAGAGAAGTTCTTCCATGTTCCCAGGTTCGAGGGCCAAAGTCTTTGATTTTGACAGCGACAGCGCAGGACAGTTGATCTCACTTGCTCTTCATTGCTCTTCATTGCTGTTGCATAAGACCACGGGTGACTCATGCAATATTCAGCTCACATTCATCAAACATGTCAAACATGTCAAACATATCAAACATCCAAGGCTGAAATCAGCTCCACTGTGCTCCATAGGAGTCGCTGGCGTTGGAAAGCACTGTGTCCTGGAACGCCAGGTACAGGGGACAACCCGACAACCCTACAAGCTGTGGCATCAGTAGCCATTGGATATCATCAGTCATCAAATCATATCAAATCTAAAAAGATTCTAAAAAGAATCTACAGACATCTCTTGGTCATGGGCATGGAAAAGAAAATGAAAAGACGTATTTCCCTGCAAGTTGACTCGGTCCTGCATTCCACTTTCAGCAACAGTATGGGCAGCTGATGGTGATCATAGGAGATCCAACTGTGCGAGGAGGGATGCCATTTCACAAAGCTTCAGTTCAAACATCACACACACACACATCACACGACATCTCTCGACCTTGATGGCATTTGTTCATATTTGTTCCAGGTCGATACAAGTGACAAAGTTCTCATTGTTGTCGACCTTTCCGAGGCCTGTTTGTTCACCTCTTCTACCAAATGTCACCGCAGAAATGTTAAAAGACAAACATCTCTTGGATCTCTTGGTGTCTTGTTGTGAATTATTGTGAACAACTGCTAGCCTACGCTAGCCTCACATTGGCTGCGAGTTGATGCTTACCAGTGATGTTACACTGCAAAGTCCACTTGCAACGTGGATGTTGGCAGTCTCAGGCTGAAGGGTATTTTCAGCCGTCATCGATGCGCAGCATTCAGATTGCAGGCAGAGCAAGATGTGGCAAGCGGATCGTCTGCTGTTTGCTTGCGATCTCGCTGCAAGCTCAGCCCTGCTCTTGAATCTCAATAAAAGATTGGAAAAGGTATCCTGGGTATGTTTTTTTTAAATGGTTTCCCGACATGTGGCGATCAGCAGACTGCCGGCGGCCAAGTTTGGCTTGTTCTGTTCTTGGAGTCACAACCTGCTTTTCTGAGGTCCAGAACTCTTGCTGCGCCGCAAGCTGACACCACCCCCCTTTGAAGCAAGTGTCAGGCCAGTGTGCGAGTTTGTTGCATGCACATCCTCCAATTGGCCTTGTGTCTTTTATATTCTTATATCACATTGACATTGACATCGACCATGTTTCATCCTCTTACTTGTAGGATTGAACAATATACAATATGTATTAATATATATATACTGTAGCTTGTATGGTAAGCTATTGAGATTTGTTGAGATTTGTTGAGATTTGTAGTCCCATCAGATCTCATCCCTTTTCGCAAGTCCTTCGTCGTCGAGGTGTCGCCCGGGAACCGCTGTGGAGTCGCGGCGGAGCCTCGGCCTCGAGAAGTCCTGGAGCCGACTGCCGCTGAAAGGGTAACTGACATCGCAACATGTCGTAACTTCGCGTTATGTCAACTTAGAGCAATGACTTGTCAATTAATATATATATATAATATCAATATATATCAATTATCAATTACTTATCAACTTATCAACTGTTTATTCTCCAATATTATTCTCCAATGACTTCCAAATCATTCCGCGTTATCATTCTGACATATTCTGACATCATGTTCATGATTTTTGATGGCTTTAGAAGATCCTTTTGGCACGATGAGATTATTCACACTGGACTCATGGTTCTGGTGGTAGTCTAGGAGACGGTAGGAGTTGTGTTTCGGAGGCGAACGCTTCCCCTAAAAAGGGGGATGCAAGGATGGTACCTGGGACGGCAGAAAACAGCAACATCTCGCAGCGATGTTTGAAGATTTGATGCCAACATCCAGCTTTCACCGTAGCTTGTTGGAGATGTCCGTGGCCCGGGCAGTCTGTTGTGATACTGGCGCAGAGGTGACTCTGTTTTTTTGATTGGGCCTTGTGGGGAAGTATACGATCATATTACATCATATTACATCATATTACATCATATTACATCATATTACTATGATATTACTATATTCATTGCCATATTACTATATTAATATTACTATAATTGCTATCATTGCTATCATATTACTATCGGTTACATCACAAGGCTGTAGGATCACTACGATCATACGCCGTCAAGCTGAATCCAGAGATTTGCCGTGGGTTTTTTCAGCCGAAAAACTGCGGACCCGGCCTGGTCACCGACGGATTGTCCCCGAGACATGGAGCAGGAGACCAAATGGAACCCGACAAGGTCTCCATGGTTTGATGTTAATCCCTTCACCTTAACACAAAATGTACCCCCCAAAGAAAAAAATATCATAAACCCTATTGAATTTTAAACCTTAACCAAAAACATCAAAAACAATACAATTTTGGATCTCAAAATCGACCAATTTTATTTCTAAAATATGGTTCACATATGCCCAGAGTTGGAGTTCGAAGCATTCCGCTAATATTAAATCTAAAACCTTAACTAAAAGAGAAACACCACGATTTCAAAATCGATCAATTTCCTTTTAAAGATCTAATTAAGACATTGCCAAAAATTGTATTTCGAAGCTTTGCCAAAACCTTAATTAAGACACTTTTTTGATTTCAAAAGACGGACCCCAACAAAAACCACTCAAGGATGAACTAGTTTTAACTATTAAAGGGGTGAAGCCCTCAAATGAGACCTTGATTTTCAATTTGTTTTCCAAAGGGGAGTGACTAAAAATCAAATTGACCAAATGAATTTTCCCAAAACAAACAATCTGGGGCAGTTTTATTTTTATTTTTTAATAGGGGAGGTTTAGTAAACGGAATAATAGATAAGCGTACACATTATACAGATAGAATTATCATGAATTATGTATACGTACTACATACATATATGTGTACACATAATATACGACATATAGTGTATATGTGTGTAACATCGATTCTTGTGTTTCTGAATTGAATGCCTTTACACATCCATGACAAAGTAGTCCATGACGGTCGCCAATCTGCCAGGAGGAGCTGGAAAAAGTCTTGGACTCGTCCTGGCAGGCTTTCAGGCGGGTTTTCATGTCTGATATGTCTGCTTTATAGATTTTGGATGACTTTGGAACAAAGGTTTCTTGGATATCAAGGGACAACAAGGACACAGGATGACAATTGGTCCTTCATTGCATTTTTTTTCATTCTTGGATTGCTTGGATCAGATCAGTTGGGCGAAAGCCCTCAGGACTCATTTGCTTCGCTCCCTGGATCCGCATCGAGTGTCTTACGAGAACGAGGTGCGAAGGGAGTCCTCAATACAGAAAGATCTAATAACACATAAATAGACACACACAGATACCTACATTCACATGTGAGTATATATATATATAGATACACACACCGCAAGTGCCTGGCGCGTGTATACACACACTTGCTCAGACTTGTCTTATCGAATTGTGATGTGGAATGCATCAAACGTGCAAAAAACATTCCATTAAATCCTGATCAGACAGGAAGCACGGAATTGATACTGGGAGCTGACCCTTCCTGTCGAGTTCCAAATAAACGCCAAATGAGTAGTCGAAGCAGCGAT
>Ga0126342_10008758_pt1:5000-18130 | contig 18130 bp, 13 predicted proteins | sample Cyp1metagenome_FD_92528 | JGI IMG/M metagenome (GOLD analysis project Ga0126342, IMG submission 92528) | Coral microbial communities from Lord Howe Island, Old Settlement Bay, Australia - Cyphastrea 1 metagenome | ecosystem: Host-associated > Invertebrates > Cnidaria > Coral ... | reverse complement strand
TGGATATATATATATATATATGTGGATATATATATATGTGGATATATATATATGTGGATATATATATATGTGGATATATATATATATATATATGTGGATATATATATATGTGTATATATATATGTGGATATATATATATGTGGATATATATATGTGGATATATATATGTGGATATATATATATATATATATATATATGTTACAGACATTCCTCGCCTAGAGGCGGCGTGGCAAGCTATTCCTCAAGGCGGTGAAATTCATGGGGCCATCCATGGGCCATCCATGGCTTTCCGGAAATCATCTGAAATGGTGGATGTGTCCGATATCTCTTAGTTTACTGGACAGTAAGCATACTGGGTGGAAATATATAGTTTACTGGAAATCTATTATATCTTATAAATATCCAATATATACATACTATATATATATACAGACAAAGTAAGTGTTTTTGATTTTGCGGCAGAATTGGCGCTTTCACTGGATGACATCAAGGTGATTGGCAAGTGTTTGACAGTTTTTTTTTTGGCAGTCGAACTATGTTCGAAGGTTGACATCGGAAAGGGCATATTCATGGTGCTTCAGGATATTTCAGGATACACCAAGAGTCCAAGACTTACGTTTGATATTCTTCAATTTAGCGATTGTTTCCCTAAATTTTTGAAACTTAGATCCCATCTGTCATTAGATCAGGTATCCTCCATTCTTGGACAAATACAAGATTCTTGTATCATTCATGTCATGTGGTGATCCCAAGTGCAAAGCATCCCATAGGAACTGAATCATCATTTGTTCATGAATATTATTGCTGTAAATTGTGATCTCCTCTATTTTGGAGAAACCTTAGAATGTGGGTCCCCCCTGCGATGTTGGCTGGTTTATAAACTCCGTTAATATCCATTACTGGTACGATATAGTGATAAGTAGCACAAGCGATAGTAATTGGACTTATCCACAAGAATGATCAAAAAACATCCCCTTGTTGTTTTTACGTTGGTTTATAAAGCGAACTATAATACTAGACATTCAATCTTAATAACTATAATATATATATATAATGATAGTTGATAAATATAATCAATATAGCCATAACTATTATAACTATAATAAAACTAATTAAACATTATCAAGATAGTTTCCTGTGTGTTGGTTTTACCCAATCCCCAGGGCTCCAGATTTAGCACCAGACCTTGGATGCCAGGCATTTTTTACGACCGGAAGGTGACGCGGCGGATGATCATACGATGGTAGATCTGGTTGGTTGGTGGTTGGTTAATCTATGGGTTAATCTATGGTTAATCTATGGTTTATAATTGGAATAAATATATACCTGGTTGGTGCTTTTTGGAACATAAATGGATTATGACTTTCCATATATATATTGGGAATTTCATCATCCCATTTGACTACTGTAATATTTTTCAGAGGGGTAGGTCAACCACCAACAAGAGTTGCTGAACCTCCCAAAAATATATGGATTATATACTGAGTTACTAGATTCTTGATGATCATCTACGATAGTTTAGCTGAACAGTAGATGATATATGGGTGGTTCCATAAATGAAGGTATCCCCCTCGCTGGATGCGTTATAATGGAAAATCCGAAAATAAAATGAATGATTTAGGGGTACCCCCATTTATGGAAACCACCATATCACGATTTGAGTGGAATATCACTTTTCGATCGTTCTGGAGGTTACTATAGATGATATTAACTCAGATGATACGAGATGAGGTATTCAGTGGCAGTGGGGGTAGACAATATTCGATCATAGATTAGATCAATGAGATTAGATGATATTACATGAGATTGGATGACATTAGATGAACATGGATGAACGTATGATTGAATTTACTTTAACTATATAGCAGTACAGTAGATTATGTTGCTTATTTATGTGTATTTGTGTTCATCTATATAGTATATAGATTTGAAAAATATGGGGATTACCCAGTGACAGGTTGGTTTGTACCATAGATACCCTGGTGGAGTTTGGAAGCTCACCTTTGTTGGTAAAAACAGTTTGTACCACAGCTTTCCTTTGATATTAGAATAATATGATATAATACATGGGTCATTAAATGTCCCCAATTGAACATCACCCAACCATGAATGGTATATGGTCAATGCCATGGCTACTATTTTAGGTGATGTCCAATATTCCCAAAATGGGACAGTTACCAACCCCTGTAATATGGCTATGAGTCAAAACCCTGGTCCCCTAGGTCCCCTAGGTACCCTAGAAGAGCTAGTCAATGGATGGTTATTCCCCCAAATATGGTAATTTCATAGGTTCTGACCTCCATATCTGGGTATTGGTGCTGCTAGTGGTGAAGCCCCATTGTTGCAGCACCTTGGTTGCTTCGGAGTGTCATCCCAATTCTCTGAAGAGTTACCCTCTGGTAAACGCTTACAGTTGGCTATGGAAAATCACCACTTTAATGGTTACCCTCCAGTAAATTAACATAGACCCTGCCAGATAGGGGTTGGAAGATTAGTTTCCATTAAAAATGTGTTATTTTCAGGGTCTATGTTTATTTACCAGAGGGTATATCAACTATAAATGGCAAATCAAATCTGAAATCATTTGGTGGAATCCAACTTTTCTTGGTTGTATCACCCCACGGGGAAACATATCCGACAGCCAGTGGTTTCCGAGTGGATAGGCGATGGCGCTTTGGCTTATAGCCCTGTAGCCAGTTATGACTGTCTTATAACCTTATTTAAGTGATACATAAGCTTAGTTGCAGGAGTTATCATCCTGAGTTATCATCCTATGTAAAAGTGTTAAGGGCCGTAACTGTAATCCCAATTAACTAGTTAGAAGTATCATAAACTTATTGGAGTTATAAACCAACTTACCTATTGTTCAAGGGGTCCCACTCTGTATGGGTATCCATACTGTGGATGGAAGAAATCCTGCACCACCTTGGATGGTTAAAACCCTATGAGTAATGGGATAAACCACCTATTAACTGGTGCAGGATTTCTTCCATCCACCGTATGTCCTATATATTAGCCATTGGAAGATTCGGAAGCCAAGGAGCATTTAGAGTTGTATTCATCATCTCTTTTGGGGGCATAGAACTCATGCAGGTGAAGTGGAGTAGACAGTACTTAGTATCACCATTAAAACCTATGGATCCAGTCGTACCTTCTTAGGGTGTATTTGGATGTATTTGGGATATATATATATATAATTTACTCTAATTTGGAGGGTTAGCCGTACCTTCTCAGACAGTGGCCATGGATCCAGAGGGAAAGAGCATAGCAAAGCCCAAGATTTAGATGACGTTTTCCCTCAATATTTTCCAGGCCTTCAACTGTTCTATTGTTTGGGAGCTTGCAAAAAAAAAAACATAGCTGATCTGGACAATCGACTACAGTGGATCCCCACCCTTGAACTGGCTGGTTTAGGACACGGATTTTTGGGCCGAATATTATATATACATACATACATACATACATATATATATATACTCAGTATATATATATATATTATATTGTCGAAGGAAGTTTAGAAGTCAAACTTCCGACAATATGGACAGGTGGAAAAGCAGAGGTGGTAAGAGTCAGAAGAAAGAAGGTGCTGGTGCGCGAAAAGGTAGAAAAGTCGGGGGTCACTATGTGTTTCCAATGATTTGTGGCTCTGGAGGGTCGAAAAGTAAGCTCGCTAAAGCGGCGGGTGCGGAGCCATCTGGCCGGATGAGAGATGAAAAATTGCACGCCTTTGTGGCGCGAAGCACATTTCGAACTCAAAAAGCTAAAAACACCTCACGTTCGGAGCACTATTTCGAAGTTAAAATGCACACCCGGCTGGAGATATGATGCTTCAAGGCTTGTTTTGTCCATTTTCCCTCTGGCAATTTAACAGTTTGCTATGGTCTATGTAGATTCAGATGGCCCATTGAAGTTCGATGTTTGATTTTTTAAACACCCAGTTACATAACACATTTTAGTACGCTGCAGTGTGAACCATTGTTAGGGATGATTACTCCTGTGAAACGATCATCAACCGGCAATCAATCCGGGCAATGCAAATCAAAAGACAACATTCAAACATCAGTTATGATTGGATACTCTCAGGAACATGTCCATTGCCACGTTGGACTACTGCGGGGTATAGTGGTTGGCACGTTGTTTTTTATTTTAAACCATCTTTTCCCAGAATCGCAGGGAATATCTGCAGGAACCCCTCACTCTCGAATTTTACACATCACGGTTTCCTGTCGATTTTCCCGTAAACCAAACCATCCAAAGCGTTGATCAAATGAAAAGCACTTTTGGGGTAGGATTGGTTGCTCAACCACCAGTTTGGTTCCCCACAATGATGGTTCTTGTTTGGTTTTAACCTCAGCTGATCCTTGCGTAATCTGGATGGATTGTAGCCATAGACTTGTTTTGTTTCAATGTACTGATTAGATGGTTTCAACATGTTTCAACATATGTAATATATATATATATATATGGATGGATATTTACATCCACTAAACATTCAAGCCATTGTAGCAGAGACTCAGGAAACCTCCATTGTATGAATATCCGTTAAGCAAGTGCAATCGCCTATTAAATCATTTGTTTATTGAATATGACCTCATTAAAACATATTAAAACCTCACTGTTCGATGGTGAAAACCGTTATATATATATATTTGTGCATATGTATACATATATATATATATACATAGACACACCGTATTCCATGCGGGACCCCGATTCTATTGGGACATAGGCCATGTCGACGCCGGTGCTCGCAGGAGGCTATGGTGCTGTCACCAATGACTTCAGTTGGTGCGCCGGAAGCAGTGCTGAACATTCAACTCTACAAGATCGGGCCCCTAGTTAACTAGACTCTAACTAGATTATTAGCAATGGGGATTATAGTTGTTCGATGTAGTGTCACATAGTTGAACATATAGTTTGTTGTTGATTTTGTTTTTTTTTTGAGGCCATCCGATACGGAATTATAGGTTTGCACGGTTTTTCCCACATTATTGTGAGATCCGTCTCAACTGCTCGAGTGTGCTTTTCCGAATGAAAGTAACATAATTTGATTATTGTCTGATAAAACGAGAGCATTTGCTTCTGCGCATCGCCTTCCTACAATAGGCGAACAGTTTGGTGCTTTCAGTTTTGTTTTGTGGCATTGGTGTGTGGCAGTTTTTGATTGCTGTATCTCACTTTGCTGTATCTCACGTTTTGATCGCTGTCTCTCACACTAATGTTTTTTCAGAAGGACTCAAACCCCACAGGGTCTGTTGCAGCTATGGTGCTGAAGCAGTTTCAACCACAAAGAAGGCCAAAAGATTACACGCCTTCGACGGGCATGGTTTTTCCAAATTGAAAGGCCGGGGTGACACAGATATGGCTGCAGGAGACAGGCTGTTTGAAAGCCTTGCTTTCTCCAACAGAAGCCCTTGAAACAGCAACGGCAGCAGCGAAAATGTCGCAGAATGTGGCAGAGCAGAGCATGTTAGACCAGTTTTTGCCTGTGCCAAGTTTGGTTCAGTGTACACATGACGGAGGTTCAGTCAGATAGTGGGACATACGCGGAACTGGTGGTTCCATGACGGAGAGATGTGCTGCCTCCCTGAGCTCTACTGAGGACTCCCACTACATTGGTGCCAAATTGAACCGAAAATCACGGACACACCGGCGTGAATCAACGCTTCCATGCCGAAAACAAAAAACATCAAAAAACCATAATTAGTTGGATTAGACTCCAATAAGTTTATGATTCTTATAACGATGGACGATACTTAATCATAAACACTAAAGACAAACTTCACCATAACTGGGGGGGCACCTTGTATCACAAGGTATTTCCTTGGTTTTAGTGATATTTCGTAATTTGTTTCTGTTGCTGTGCTGCTAAACCACTCGTTTTTTTCTCAGGTATCCTCCTGCTGGACCAGGCGACACCTACTCAGGCACTGAATGCTTGGACCATTGGACACCTGGGAGACTGGATGGATTTGGATGGTTTACCCTCTGGTAATTTAACATAGCTATTGGAAATGGCAATTTATAGTGAGTTTTCCCATTAAAAATGGTGATTTTCCATAGTTATGTTAAATTACCAGAGGGTAGTAATCATTTGAATCTCATGAGGGTTGTTTTGTTCCCCATCCCTCTTCGTTTCCTCTGCCAGCTCGTGACTGTGGGCATCAACCGATCCCAGCCATATCGCGAGCTCCGGATTCAGCGCGCCACCTGTGGAGCCAAACACATGCCAGAGAGAATGTCAGATAGAATGCCAGACAGGCTGTCAGAATATATTTCAGGTAGAATTGGTAGAAAAATGCCAGACAGAATGTGAGAATATGTTTGAATGCCAGAAAGAGTGCCAGATAGAATGTCAGAGCCTATGTCAGATAGAATGCCCGATAGAATGTCAGACAGAATGTAGATAATTGAACGCCAGATAGAATGTCAAAATAGATGCCAGATAGAATGTCAGAATAGATGCCAGATAGAATGCCAGAATGAATGCCTGAAAGAATGCCAAAAAGGATGCCAGAATAGATGCCAGAATGGGTGCCGGAATTAGATGCCAGAATAGGTGCCAGAAAGAATGTCAGAATATATACCAGAAAATATCTCAGATAGAATGTCAGAATATATGTATATATGCCACATTTACTTCCAGATGGTATGCCATAAACTATGTCAGAATATTGCCGGGTGGGGATCAATCGAAGAAAGAAACTTCTGTTTTCAGGCTATCTAAGTTTTGGAATAGGCAGGAATCTAACATTGCGGGTATGAATATGAGAAATGAAGCAATCGGATGCTTTGACTTTGAAAGCGATCCATGTGGTTCCAATCGGGCATCCGTCAAGCGTCAAGTCATTTGTATATCCCAATATGTTTTAATAGTAAGCACGGCCAGAAGCCCTGATGTTTTTTTGCGGAAAGGTGTGTCAAGTGCCACACAAGTAACTAAAAATACTTGGATTTTTGTCTTGGGTGTTTGCACATGTTTCTGATTGAAAAGGGTATGGCGGTAAAATTGGGGACCAATTAATTATATACCTACAGAACGCGATGTTTTTGGTGAAGTTATTGGCTGACCAATCCATTTGTTTGGCCAAAAAAAAATTGAACCAAACATCACTACTACCTGAATGTAGCCACTAGTCATGTTGATACCTCCAGCATATTCAGTGACTCCCTGAAGGCTAAACTGGATTGCTGCTGGTTGTAAATGACCCTTGCGGGCATCCTTTAAACGACACATTCCAGTGATATATTCTTGGGAGATTTCCTGTTTCTATCAGTAGATAGAAACCATAGATGGATAGAAACCACTTTTTTATGGTTTCTACCAGTTTCTATCTATGGTTTCGATGATTTTTCTCTTTCTCCCGGTTCAGCACCGGTTTTTTGCAGCTTCGAACTTCGATGGTCCTTTTCGCAGGTGGGACCATGTCTTATGGACCGCCACCAGGCGAAGCGAGCGAAGCGATGGCATCGCTAGCCTGCTGGGAATTGGATGTCAACCATTATAATATGTTTAACTGATTTTAACTGGATATGTGATATGGATAACTGGATCAATATAGTATTTCATTGCTTGATTTTAGTACGTTTAGTTTTCTGATTTCCTTTAATTCATCACATATCCTCCCGGAAGTTCAATGTTTATCCACTTGGCAAGGGATCAGCAGACCACAAAATTGTGTGGAGGCCCATAAGATCTGGGGATACTCATCGACCATCTTCCAGTATGAGGAGTTGATCATCCATCATCCAAAGTCAGGGGTCACAAGCGGAGGAGACCCCGATGTTTCACACTTCCTAACTAAAAAATGAAAAGGATTGTTTTTCCAAGTTTTCTATCCCCTTGGAAAGCATTGTTGGTTCACTCTAACTTACATTTTTTGGAAACTAAAATAGATCTGTGTATGTAGATACTGACACTGTATATATATATACATACATACATATTGTACGTGTATATATATATATTTATATACATACACATTTAGACAAAACATAGATAAACTAAGAAAAGATAAGGTAAGCTAAGATAGGTGGATAGATAAGATTTATGGATGGATAGATCGACAGATGGAAATATTGAAAGAGAAAAAGGAATAAATGCAGACACAGTGTCTTGATTTTGATTTATTTTCTCGAACCATTGTTTATGTCACCACCAATACACCAAAATCCAACCCATGTTAGGTATCTCACATATTTATGTCTGAATCAGAGCTCTTGTTTTATTAGCTATTGTGTAGGAGACATCATGCCAAGGAGCTGGTATGGCTTTCAATGACTGGGCACTGAAGCAAGGGCACAACCTCACGGACCTTTGCTTGTTTCCTTTGCTTTATTCATTTAATTAGTTAAGTTAATTGATTCATGATAAAGTTGTTTTGTTTTTACTTTGCATTTTTTGCATGCTTCGATCATTGTGCACTAAGGCGATTGAGCAGAAGACAGTCCCACCTCAGAAAGCCTTTGAGATCGAAGAGACGTTGAGGAATTGTATCCGTCCCGAACGTTGATGGTGTGAAATATTCACCTGTAACTTTGCTCTGCCAGTCGTGGGCCGTGCCAGTGCGTATCCAGGCTATGCAGCCAGTCCAGGGTATGGAGTTCTGCGTCGCCCATGGAGTTCTGCGTGCCCAGACAGCAATAAAACCAGCAATGCCACCAACAATGCAACCGACAGACAGAGAGAAAGAAAGAAAAAAACGAAAAACACATATATAGATAGGTAGATAGAGGGAAAGATAGGTAGATAGGTAGGCATACAGGTACACATAGATATATACATTCATACCTTCATGCATTCATACATACATGCATTCATACATACAGACATACAGACAGGCATACAGGCATAGAGGCATACAGGCAGACATACACACATACAGACATACTGGCAGACATGCAGACATGCAGGCAGACATGCAGACAGACATACAGACAGACATACAGGCAGACATACAGACAGACATGCAGACAAACAGACATACATACATGCACATGAATATCCATTCATATACATACATTTACATACATATAATTACATATGCATACATATGCATACATACACAAACATTTTCACATTTACATACATAGACATCCATGTACATACATATACATACATATACATACATATACATACATATACATACATATACATACATATACATACATATAATTGATTTGCATACACATGCACACATATACATTCATTTACACATTTACATGCATATACATACATGTACATACGTAGACATGCATGTACATCAATATACATACATTTACAAACATATACACACATATATTTATATATATATATACATGTATATACATACATGTACATACATATACATGCATATACATACATACATGCATGCATGCATGCATACATGCATACATGCATACATGCATACATCCATACATGCATGCATGTATGCATACATGCATGTATGCATGCATCCATACATGCATACATCCATACATCCATACACAAACACATACACACATACATGCATACATGCAAACGTGCATGCATACATACATACATTCATACATACATACATGCATACATACATACATACATACATATCAATATTTTTTATATTTATATATAATTTACGATTAGTATTCATATAAAATACATACATATTTACATATATTGCATATACATGCAAATATACATGCATAAACATATTTACATTATGTATATATATATATATATATATATCACATATTTAATCGTATACATGCATACATGGATACATGAATGCATAGATAAATAGATAGATCAATAGATAGATAGACAGACATATAGATAGATATATTAAATGGATAAATTGATAAATTGATAGATAGCTAGCTAGATAGATAGATAGATAAATAGATAAACAATAATCATATATATATAGATAGGTTGATTGATTGCTAGATAGATTAGATCGATAAATATACAGATAAATAGACATATAAATACATACAAACATACACATTCAAACATACATACGTACATACGTACATATATATATACAGTGTATATTTTTACGTATTTACACATATATATATAACTTATACATACCATGCTTCCAAAAATCTTACTGCATGACCATGACTTCCCAATCTTGCGGTGACTTGTGAGGCGTCCCCGGAGTTCAACCGTGCGGAGGGTGCGGATTCCAGCGGTTTTTTTGGTGGTGTGGAGAAGTGACCCCTTGAAATGGGAACAACAAAATGAAACCAGAAATCGGATGATATCTGGTTGGTGGTTTGGAACATTTGTTATTTTCCATAATCTATGGGATAATCCTTTCTATTGACTAATATTTTTCAAGATGGTTAAAACCACCAACCAGATATAGTTTGAAACGGCCATTTGTGAAGGTGCAGTAAATCCATACTTTGACACTTTGACGAATCTAATTTTGATGGTTTTTTCCACGGTTTTTCCATGGTTTTTCCATGTTAAGACAAATTCAAAATTCAGCGAACACAGTGCCAGTGGGGTTTGAGTACCATCCCAGCATCCATGGAGATCTATGGATGGCAAAATCATAGCCTATAACCATTAAAGAAAATGGATGAAAATAGGCTATAGGCTATAATTGATGGTGGTTTTTAATGGGAAGATCATCCATTATTAATGGGAAAATGTTCCTCTGGATATAAATGGATAATCTTCTGCCTTTAATGGGAAAATCCACCACAGTTATGGCCATTTACCAGTTATAACTGGTTATAAATGGGATTATACATTCTATAAATGGGGTTATAAGTACTTATAACTGATAAATGGCCATAACTGCATGAATGGATGACCAGAGACCGAACTAAACTCATGGCGTCTCGTCTCGTTTGGCGTCTCCCTTTGGCTCCAGTGTCGACGCCGAAAACTTGGCGCAAAACGTGTCGCTCTTGACGCCGGTGAAACAACGTGTGGTGGTTTGCTGCGGAGAGACAGCATGAGGTGCGGATCTGGTGGCTTTAGCGATGCAAGATCCAGAAACAAAAACATAGAGAAACTGGCTATTTTTATTGGCAAATATCCCCATGAATATCCGAATAATCGAATATTATAGCTGGTTTTGTACCCCATTTATCCTTATTCGTGGTGGTGATATCAGCCTATTTTTTTTCAACATATGGGGGTTTCTTAACATGGGGGATCCCCAAGTCACCAATGACTTAGATGATTTGGGGTACCCCCAAGACTGAGGAAACCTCCAGTCTCAACATGTCTCAAAGGTCTTGGCAAATTTGAAAGGCCTGGCAACAATCTTTACCAATGATGGTGAATGAAATGTGAATGAAATCTTAGACATTGTTACTTTTTGAAATTTCAAATTTGATGGTGAATGAAATCTGAATGAACTGTTAGTAATGAAGGGTACTGTCTAAAACGTGAAGTCTCTGATTATCTCTCCTAAAAACCGTACAATTCTGTGCGCACGGAAGTGTACTGTCACATATTTTGACCCGAACCCATCGTTCAACGCCATGCTATAGACGATTAGTGCTTCAACCTGTCCTTCTAATTCGTGCAGTTTAGTATAGACCAACCTGGGCGAGAGGTAAACAAACACTGAGGATGGGTCAGAACCTGCGTTAAAACCATATCAGCGATACATTTACCAGGCATAACCGGCTTATGTATAATTATATATATATATACTGTATATATAATCAGTTGCAGGAGGATTTCATTCCATGGCCATCACTGTTTTTAGGGCACTGTATTTCATGGACAGAGTGAAGCCATCCGCAATTGGTTGCGCCTGCCGCAGGTTTTCCCTAACCACACCTTTAGCCACAATTTCAGCGTGCCTGGACATGCAAGATTGGCGCTTTTTGGAGTTTTTGAAGGTACCTGGCAGTTCCAAACACGGCAGATATTCTGTCATGGGAATTCAGCCAACAACCACTTTTTTTAGGGTTTATGAAGGGCTTACCAACGACCAACAGCATAGGAAGCTGAAATCCCCACGACCTTTACCCTCTGGTAAACTAACAGTTTGAGAACTTGAAAACTGCTATTTACTTCGTTGATTTACCCATAAAACAAATGTGATTTTCCATAGTTATGTTAGTTTACCAGAGGGTAACTATTCTCAACATGAAATATGCCAATATGTTTTCTAAGCATCAGTAGTGCCGTCGACTTGACGGAGCAAAGCTTGACTGTGATGCCCCCCTGTGACAAGTTTTTGTTTTATAACCCTCTAGCTAGCCTAGTTAAAAACCAACTTTACTAACAGAGGTAGCATCAAACTGTAGTGACCAAGTCGTGCTATCAAAAGGATAGCTGAGGACTTGGGCTAGACCTGGCTTGATGAACCCAGTGATTCTGGAGGCGAAATGAATTAGAATTATTTGTCATTGTATGAAAGATATTGCATTTATATGCATTTATTATATGTCTATATATATATATGAGTGATGTAAGTGTACATATTGTTAGATATCTTTGGACACTTCAACACAAGATAGATCAAGATAGAGACGAAACGAAGAACCGCATCCATTTGGAGATTGAATGAAGCCTAGTTCATCAACAGGGGGTTCCCGAAAGTCCCACAATTTGGCTCGAGGCGCTTTTGGGATTTTTGTTGCGGACCCCCATGGTGAAAAAACAAAGGGAGCAATGCTTGATTTGTTTCTTAGAAAAAGAAACACTACTTGATTGCTTTTGTTAAAGAAAATACGTGAAGTCCCAGGACTTTCTGATTAAACAACCAAGGAAACAGAGATCTCCGGTCAAACATGTGTTAACTCATCCAACCTAGAAAGATACCAACGCCATCCAACGCCCATATGCTCCATATATGCCATATTTACCAGTATCATTTGATGACCCAAATCTAGCTCAACATTACATGGAGCATATGGGAGCTGATTTTGATTTGAGGTCATTTATGACATGGTACCTGATGGAGCAGCGACTATTGCCTCCAGATGGCGCCTGGGGGTTGAGTGGTTCCATCTTTGGCCGAACTGTTGGGATTGAAAGGTTTCCGAATGAGAGATCTTTGTAGCAACCTTTAAAAATCGAAAGGTGGAAAAGTACAATGGCCTGTAAGGTATGGGTCATTTACTTTTATCTTCTTAAAAGAGTTTCTATATTGTATCTATGCCTTGACTTT
>Ga0126342_10008758_pt1:0-2500 | contig 18130 bp, 13 predicted proteins | sample Cyp1metagenome_FD_92528 | JGI IMG/M metagenome (GOLD analysis project Ga0126342, IMG submission 92528) | Coral microbial communities from Lord Howe Island, Old Settlement Bay, Australia - Cyphastrea 1 metagenome | ecosystem: Host-associated > Invertebrates > Cnidaria > Coral ... | reverse complement strand
CTATATATCTATTTATCTATCTATCTATTTATCTATCTATCTGTCTATCTACCTACCTACCTATCTATGTCATCACTAGCATTTAATTCGCGATGAATCAAGGTTTCATAGTCATCCCTTAATCCACACCGATGCTCCAAGGTTCCAGGAGCTGTATTTGGCAGGGAGTCGAGTACTTGTCATGTTACAGGCAGCGCTGCGGCGATACGCGGCCGGCCTTCCCACTGTGAATTTCATGTTTGTTGGCTAAGGGCAACGGGGTATGACTATCAACCCTATGTGGGTTAGTATCAATAGGTTAGTATCAACCCTATGACCCTATTATTCATATGACAAGGATGATTCAATCAGTGGCCATTTCAGGAACCGATTGATTGGAGGTACCTACCATATATAAGGCCTATTTTTAGGCCTAATTTTCAGGGAATATCCCTACAAAATATAGCCTTATATGGTACTAACGTACCTCCATTTTAGGATCCTGGAATTCCCATTGACCAACGGCAACGGAAAGTATATCCACCCTCAGTTTTTTTTAACTAATGTTGAAACAACTGAAGTATCTTGGGACCATAGTTGGCTTCGAAACTAGGTCAATCTTAGATCGGTACTTTAATCCTTTAGTCTTTTGGTATCAATGAGATTATCTACGTTCACAGCTAAGAATTTATTTATGTGCAAGGCATCTAAGATTGGCACTGGAAAGGCAACGGAAAGTATATCATAGTTTATATCCACCATCATGTTTTTGATTTTGTTTGTGTATTTAAGAACCAGCTGAACTATCGACCACTAAAATGAGAATGATGAAACACAATCTCGCAAAGTTCGTGGTTTTTCTGTAACACCGAAAAGATGCAGAACATTACTTTAAGATAGATATTTTATTGATATATCTTATCTATTTGCTGTTCTAGATGTGTTGATATGTTGATACTATCTATTTCACTTTTAGATATTTTAGACATATCCATTATCCATTGATATCTATTAACGTTTCATATATATCTAGATATTTCTTGCTAGGACTATCTTCTGTTCTACGTTCCCCACATGGGATGATTCGTACATGATTCACGTCTTAAAAAGTTGGATTCTCCAAATGTGTGAATGGCCCATCAAAAAGAAATACCACCCAAAAAATGCATGGGTTGATAGTGGTTGATATATATATATATTCATATAACATCATGAAACCATCTCATACCAAAAAATGTCATGTTTGATCCCACACTACATAAATTATGTGATCCATACCCATGTGCTCCATGTTTGGGATGCTTTTGGGGCCTGAAAACATGATGGGAAGTCCTCCCCTAGACAGTCCCCAGTCGAAACCCTTGGATCTACTCATTTTTGGGTCCAAGTCCGGGGAAGCATGATTTTTCATGACACCAGTCCGAACAAAAAATGGTATGGGTCAAAATTGAGTACCCCAAGTATCGGATGTTGAGTACCAAAAAAGAACTTACCCCCTGGTAATTTAACCTAGCGAACTGGAAAGATCCCACCATTTTCTAGCTGGGTAAATCCACTATTTCTATGGCCATTTTTTATAGCTTTGTAACAAATTACCGGAGGGTAAATCCCATTACATCCCATGAAATCACCATGAGATCACCATGAAATCACCATGAAATCACCATGAAATCACCAGAGGGGAACAGCTCCTCCAGGTCCTCCAGGTTCCAAATCAACAGTTCTGTCAGGATCTCGCCACGTTCGTGTGCAGCGAAGCAGGGCGACGCGTGTTGCCATGGCCATTGGAAGCTGGGACTCGACCTGGGAAATCCCCCAACTTGCCATGGCAGTATACTTGGCCGACCCACTTGACCAACTTTGGATGAGTGGAAACGACCATTTCATAGGAAACTATAGCCAAAAAACAACATAACCATCTGCTTGGTGGTTTGGAACATGAGTTTCATGTTCCATTTCATATATGGGATGTTATCCTTCCTATTGACTTTCACTCCATCATGTTTCAAGATGGGCACATTGCACCACCAACCAGTCATTATTATTAACCATATAATAACCATCATTAACCACCATTAACCATCATTAAATTATCAATAATTAATAATTATCATTAAACCACCATTAAATTCATCGGGAAACCATCGTATTCAGTACATGGGGGATTTTCCAGCCAATTTTTCGGCAAAGGAAACAGTGCAAAGCAGGGCTTCTGAGTGTCTTCGGTGGCAGGGAAAAACCATGGCTTTACCATGTGAAATCACCATGGCCATGGTGGGAATTGGATGGAATTGCTGGGAATCACCAAGGAAAATCAGGGTTGCAGGAAACAACATTTTATGAACAGGAATCAAAGCCAATCAAGCAGATCTATCTTTGAAATACATCTGAAGATTGCACATCACTTCCTCAATATTTTTCCAAGTATCTTTCCAACCATGGCAAGGTAGTTGACGGGGTTCTACACATAAAAGTATTAGTGAGGGATTTTGGAATTTCTATGTATGGATTGATGGACATA
>Ga0126342_10008757_pt1 | contig 18130 bp, 16 predicted proteins | sample Cyp1metagenome_FD_92528 | JGI IMG/M metagenome (GOLD analysis project Ga0126342, IMG submission 92528) | Coral microbial communities from Lord Howe Island, Old Settlement Bay, Australia - Cyphastrea 1 metagenome | ecosystem: Host-associated > Invertebrates > Cnidaria > Coral ... | reverse complement strand
CAGATAGACAGATAGACAGATAGACAGATAGACAGATAGACAGATAGACAGATAGACAGATAGACAGATAGACAGATAGACAGATAGACAGATAGACAGATAGACAGATAGACAGATAGATAGCTAGCTAGCTAGATAGCTAGATAGCTAGATAGATAGATAGATTAGATAGATTAGATAGATTAGATAGATTAATTAGATAGATTCGATAGATAGATAGATAGATAGATAGATTAATTAGATAGATTCGATAGATAGATAGATAGATAGATAGATAGATAGACAGACAGACAGACAGACAGACAGATAGAGAGATAGATAGATAGATAGATCTATCCTATCCTATCCTATCCTATCCTATCCTATCCTATCTATAACCATTATAATCATATTCGAGTCGCTTCGCGACGAGAACCGCCCGCACCCAGGGAATAGGACAGAGAGGAAAGAAGGGGACCTACTTGGCCCAACCAAAAGCCGACTGGGTCAAACTTGGCCATCCTTGGCCTTAATGGGCCGAAGAGGAGCATCTTGGGCCCAACTCGAAGCCAGTTGGCCCCAACTCGGACCCAACTTGAGCCCAACTAGGGTCCAACATGGCGCAACTTGGGCATGTTTGGATGCAAGTTGGGGTTTGTATGCCCAACTTGGTCCTGTGTGGAGGCATTTGGCGCGGAAGTTGGGCCCAATGTCCCCATCAAAGCCAAAAGACGTTGGAAATAGCGGTAAAAATGCAAGTTTTCAGCGTGTCACATTGAGTCCGCAAAATTGCCCGGGTTGGGCCCGGCTGCCCCAAAAAGGGTGCCAACTTGGTCAAGTTGCGCTATCTTGAACCCAGCTGGAGCCCAAGTTGGCACCAAGTGGCCATGTTGGGCTGAAGTTGGGCGCAAAGCGATCCACATGGGTCCCAAATTGAAGCCGTGTGATGCACATAGAAGCCGAAGTCACGTCCAAAGTGGCGCAACTTGGGCACTGTGGCGACAGCTTCACACCAACTTGGGCCCAACGGAGACACAACATGCGGAACATTGCTTCAAACGAAGCATCATCGATAGCAAACAAAAATGTAAAATTCCAGTGAAAAAGGGCGTTTTGAGGATGTCGGATTGGGCCGGCTATGTCCAGCATGTTGAAGCGATATGGACCTCAACTTTAGCCGAAGTTGCTCCCACATGGGCCCGACTTAGGGCCAAGTTGCAGTATGTTGGAGCCAAGTGGGGCTGAAGTTGGAGCCGAGTGGGTCCAAGTTGGGCATATATGAGGCAATTTTTGGCCAAAGGTGACCCCAAATGGAGCCGATGATGTTGCTGCCATGTCAGATCGACAGGACGCGTTCGGACTGTTACGCCGATATGCCAAATGTGCAAATTACCACAGCAGGGAAACGACTTTTGGCGCCCTGTCCCGGGCGAACATGCCCCCCCACCCCCATCTGAAGCTGTACCAGTCTGACAGATCTGTCCGTATCACTCGCTGCGAAACTACCACGCCTCGACACCTTCGGCGCGGGCGGATTTTATTTCAGAGTGGTTACATGCCCCAATGTTCGTCCATGTTTGATACTTCAATCATGAATTGTCCATGATTAGTGTGTCTATATAGCAGGTATAGTATACCCATCAAATTTAGCGATTTTGATCGGAGAAAATGATGAAAAACACCACGATATCTTGGGGTATCCGGTTTTTTAAATTGTCAGACAAAGCCACATGGATACACCAAAAATATCGCATGGTTTTACAATGTTTCACAAGGAATGTGATGATCAACTATTGAAGATAAACATGAAATGTTGGGGTAAAGGGATGGCACGCTAAGTCATAGTTTGTTAATGGATGTTCATTCCCCCATTATGGTAAATTCATAGGTTTTGACCCATCCCCATATGAACAATAAGTATGATGTTGTTTAAATAAACTATGGTTTATCTTCATAGTTTATGATTGGGGGATGTTTAAGAAACCATGAAAAACTATATACTATGAAGATAAACTATGAAAATAAAGCCATCCCCAAAATTAAACTATGAAAATAAACCAGAAACCATATACTATGAAGATTAAACTATGAAGATAAACCGTCCCCAAAATCACCATTTTGATGGGTGGTATGTGTACCATTCCCAAATGGTTGGTTTATGGCAGTGTTTTAACCACATTACTAGAAACCATATGCAAATCATTATCAGGATAATATATGGAGCTGAAACATTTAAGAACCCATGAGAGACCATGAAAAATCAATATGTAATCATTATGGATTATTAAATCCCCCAGTGTTTCTTCATGGCTTCAGTACGTTTCAATCAATCCTTCCACGCAGAGAGCCATGATGAGCCCGAGGCTCCTGTGCCTGTCGAACTGGTCAAGGAGAATGAGGCACACGTCTGTTTTTTTTGGGGTCAATAGAAGGTCAAGGTATCCACAAATGGGTCAATCAACTGGATGGGTAGAAACTAATCGTTTAGACCGTTTAGTATTTTGGTATCAATGGGATTATTTACTAATTAACCAAGTAAAAAAAATCAGGGCATCTAAGATTGGCCATGACAATATCTATAAGAATATCTATATATATATTATAACATATGTAAAAATACTTCTGATCTTCTGGTTGTTGGTTCCACATTGTTTTTTGACGTTTTTGTTGTCCATATTTGGGATGGTGATTTTGAGTGACCAATTGGCTTTACTTTGACAAATAAGTTGCTCAATGAGCTGGGATACGGCATGGGCAGGTAAACAAGTGTCAGGTACAATCACATTGGTATGACAAAATCCGGATAATCCCAGGAGGAAGGCAATGTCGATTAGCTAGTGCAAGTACCATGACCAGTGGCTCACAAAAGGGTGATGAGTTTTCAAGACAAACGCTGCTCGAACTCATCGTGACCAAACCTTTGCAAGCTGTAGGATATTGTAGGATCATTTTTGAGCTAGAGGGGACATTGAGCCAGCGTTTGAGCCCTTTTGGCAGTTGTTTTTTTCAGATTTGCATCACACTGTGCTGCTTCTTTTGCCGGGAAGTGCTTTTAGCTGCCAATGACATTATTTTCTGTGTAGAATGAAATTGTGACTCCATTCAACAGAGCACTAAAAGAATCGTCAATCCCTTCGTCAGTGCTGTTGTCCATGGCCGGGTGATTCGCAAGATAACCTCTAAAGTTTCGCAAGCAGCTGCTTGTGCTGTAAATTCCCGTAATGGTGTTATCTATGGCGATGCTATGCGATGGTGGTGCTTATTGGGCTCGGAAATTATGGTTGCTATGCATTTCCCAGGATGATCCAAATAGTTATTCAACAGTTCAGTTTAGACAGCATTATTAACAATGCTTGATGCTGCTTGCAAGTTGTTCTCTAAAATTCCTAGCAGCCTCTCAAATGCTGAATGCACCCCCAATGACCTGATTTCCGGTGTGCATGAATTCATATCAGTTCTGTTCCCTCCACGACAAAAAGGTCATGAAGTTGATGATGGAGTGCCCTGGAGAGTGGAAGGCTTCTTTTTTGGGGGTTTGATGCGTAAGATGGAGTAAGAGTTTCCCAAAAAAACATAGATTTGGGTGAACTGTAGTGACTTCACCATATATGACGGTGAGTGAGATGATTTTTCGAAAAGAAATAGTGTTTTTTTGTTTGGTTGGTGAATGTTCATGTTTCAGCCAGCTAGTTCGCCCCAAAGTGCCCCAGTGAACATCATCCCAATAAATTGATGTCGCAGTGCGCCCCAGTGAACAACAGATCCGTGGTGGATGGGCATGTCGCAAGGCCACCCCAAGATCATCCGTGCAGTGACAGGAATATGTTGGGCTGGTTTGTAAATGGGAATATCACGAATTCTTATTCTGGTTGGTGGTTTGGAACATGAAGTTTATGACTTTCAATATATTGGGAATTTCATCACCCCAACTAACTTTCACTCCATCATTTTTCAGAGGGGTAGGTTGAAACCACCAACCAGTATTTCATGTGGAATACAATGATTCAACCTGATTCGACCACTTCACGAAGTGGATCTTTCATGCCAATCACTATCAAGGCCGCCATGATGGTGGCCTAGAATAGAAATGACATGACATGACATGACCTTAAATCGGGAATGTGGGATTTCTTTTCATTTAGACAGTTTAGACACCCTACATTCAAGTTAGGGAATGGTTGTACCCCAATTCATAGGACTCTGGTCATTTCCTCAATGCATGTGTTGGATATCCTCCCTCGTTTCTGGTAGTTGAATTAGCCATTTTGTTTCTGGTGACATCTCCAAGATTTGGCAAATCTCATTTCCCATATGCTCCATGGTGCTGGTGTATTTACCTCCAAAACTGGGTCAAGAAATTTGGGTAAATGTTGGTAAATATTCCAGCACCATGGTTCGCATATGGCTTTGAGATTTCCATATTTCCGTTCCAAATCAGACCAGTGGCACCGGTGTCATGGCCCACCTGCCTTGCTTTTTTCTGGAAGGTACGTGAAGACGGACCACTCCAGCGAGTTTAGCATCAAGTGATTCAGTGAGGCTGGCGTCCATGAAATCCCTGGTGGTTGGGGACTTGTATCATCTTGTATCCTATGATTTTTTTGGAGTCACGATTTCTACGTGGTCAATTATCCTATGAATTTTGCTGACTTTGGTTAGTTGTATCCTATTTTATGATGTTATATGGGGAATTTGAAGAACCAGACCACATGGAACAACAGCTGACAACAGGGCAAAGAACAGAGGACAAGTGAGGCATACTGCAAAGTGGCAATTCAATCCGTTTCCTCTAATGTAAACTACCACACGCTCAATAAGGGGTTCAAAATGAATAGTAGATTCAGTACCGAACCAGGGTTCATAAAGGGGTATAGGGAGGGGATTAGTAGGGAAAATAATCCACCAGGGACATTAGTTTCAAGCCCCATTGGTACGAGGATGGTCATTCTACAATGGAAGGTTGCTCCAATCATCCCAGATTTAGGGGAAAAGATAGGAATGTAGATGGGTACGGCTTGCACTTGCAGAATCCCAAGCATGATAAACTGGTTGGTGGTGTGGAACATGAATGGATTATGACTTTCCATTCAGTTAGGAATGTCATGTCATCCCAACTGACTTTCACTCATATTTTTCAGAGGGGTACCACCAACCAGTATTAACACACTTACCATAATATGTCATAGCTCCACGAATTGCTGTCCATCAGTGCTAGTTGCATACTTCCCAGAGCTGGAGAACCTTTTTTGGAGCTAAGAATCAATCACCAAAAAAATCGCTGAAATTCTAGATTGATATTGATATTGATAGATATTGACATTGATATCGATATCAGTTTCACTGAAATACTTGATAGATTCATTGATATTGATAGCAGTATGACACATACCAAATGTCCTCGGAAATGTTCCGCCATATTTTCAGCATATGTCCTATTTCCTCCATATCAGTATAATTGACTCGTTGGTGGTTTGGAACATTTTTTTATTTTTCCATATATTGGGAATTTCATCATCCCAATTGACTTGCGCATTTTTCAGAGGGGAAAGGTATACCACCAACCAGTAGCTATAAATCCAACATTTCTAGTTATTTCTAGCTATAAATCCAACATTTCTAGCTATTTCTAGTTATAAATCCAACATTTCTAGTTATTTCTAGTTATAAATCCTACATTTCTAGTTATTTCTAGTTATAAATCCAACATTTCTGGTTATTTCTAGTTATAAATCCAACATTTCTAGTTATTTCTAGTTATAAATCCAACATTTCTAGTTATTTCTAGTTATAAATCTAACATTTCTAGTTATTTCTAGTTATAAATCCAACATTTCTAGTTATTTCTAGTCATAAATCCAACATTTCTACTCATTTTTAACTATAAATCCAACATTTCTGGTTATTTCTAGTTATAAATCCAACATTTCTAGTTATTTCTAGTTATAAATCCAACATTTCTAGTTATTTCTAGCTATAAATCCAACATTTCTAGTTATTTCTAGCCATAAATCCAACATTTCTATTCATTTTTAATTATAAATCCAACATTTCTGGTTATTTCTAGTTATAAATCCAACATTTCTAGTTATTTTTAAATATAAACCAACATTTCAAGTTATTTCTAGTTATAAATCCAACATTTCTAGTTATTTCTAGTTATAAATCCAACATTTCTAGTTATTCCTAGTTATAAATCCAACATTTCTAGTCATTTCTAATTATAAATCCAACATTTCTACTAATTTTTAACTATAAATCCAACATTTCTGGTTATTTCTAGCTATAAATCCAACATTTCTAGTTATTTCTAGTGATAAATCCAACATTTCTAGTGATTTCTAGTTCTAAATCCAACATTTCAAATTATTTCTAATTATAAATCCAACGTTTCAAATTATTTCTAATTATACATCCAACATTTCAAGTTATTTCTAATTATAAATCCAACATTTCAAGTTTTTTCTAATTATACATCCAACATTTCAAGTTTTTTCTAATTATAAATCCAACATTTCTAGTTATTTCTAGTTATAAATCCAACATTTCTAGTTATTTCTAGTTATATATCCAGCATTTCTAGTTATATTTAAATGTAGTTGCCGTATATTTCCTCCACATTTCCCGCCGCCATGTGATACTTGTAACATCTTGAAACCACCTGGCGATCCAACGGAGGCAAGTGCGTTTTCGGCCGTTGTTGGCCGGAGAGACCGTTGCCCAAACTGGTTGTTGGGAAACCACATCCGCTCACCATTCGCCTCTGGTAATAGGCAAATGGTGATTTCTAATGGGATTTAATGGTGAGTGAATGGGATTTTACCGGTATTGATGATGGTTTGGATGAAAAGCGGAACTATCCCAATATAGTCGAATTTTTCAGGTTAGTGAAATACTATAATTTACCCACCGATGATGTAATGAAAATTCATGGAAGCTGGGTCAACCAACTGGTTGGGTACGAACTAATACTTTGATCGTTTGCTATCAACTATCACTTGTTTTTTTTGTTAATGTACTTGCTGACCAGCTCAAAACTAGACTTTTTGCCAGGACAGATATCAAAGATTCACCATGGAAGTATTTTGGATGATGAGTACCACATGTTGTGATAAACAAAACATGGTATCAGATGATCACATCTTCCGTTTTTGAAAGTTTTGAGTCGTTGAATACCTATGTGGAGGTTTTGATTGAAATCGGGGAACAGCACGGACAGACTGAATTTCCATTCTCTACGTTGGTCCCTGAAATTGCGGAACCGGTATAGACTAGTTGGGCCTGTGTGATCACTGCAGGGTTGATGTTTTTGTGTTCGTCACATGGCTTGGGGTTCAGTTTTTCAACCACCAACCAGCAAGTCTTGAACTGTTTTGGCAGCCTGGTTGACAGCTGGATCACTGATTTCAGGTGAGCTCATGGGTACCCGCAAGATTTCAGTAGCAATTGCAACGTCAAAAGGGTTTGCCCAGATTTTTTTTGTGGAATCAGCTGGATAATCAGGTACACCCCTGGCAATTTGAAACGGGAGGAATGATCAACGGTGGGATTTGGAGAAAACACAACAGATTTCAGCCAGGGCCTGCAGTTTGCATTTTTATCGACAACTTGACAACTTCTCGTGGCGTGTTGATGATCGTTGCTTTTAAGCAACCCCAAATATATAAAAAGCTGGAAACCTAGAACTTCCTAGAATCCTAGAATAATCTGTATCACATCCTGGAAATACTTTTCTATAGCCCCATAAATTGTTGCCATTGTCCAATGATCAGCTGTCCACTACTAGCAGGAAGTCAACAACAGACAGATGTTCAACATGTACAGATTCCAATTTTCAGCCTGACTGTGCCGCCGGCGAGGCTTTGTAAAGCAGTGCGCAGTTTTCCAGGGGTAGTTCATGAACGACAAATGGATATCCACCATAATATACCATTACCCGCATAATTGAACATAGCTATGGAACATGTCCCATCTATAGATGATTTGCCCATTCAAGAATTGAGATTTTTTTTTTATAGTCATGAGTTATGATAGTTTGGAGGGTATTTGCCATGGTCAAAACTTGGATTATGCTGAACTGCTTCTCGTTGTTGTTTTTCAGGTATAGAACACCCTTCACACTTGAATAAAACAGAGCAAATACCTATATCTGTTGGTTCCTACTGTTGCGTCTTATTTTCAGAAATGAGGTAAACTCAATATTCAACAATATTAAACCATCTCCAATTAGGCTTCTCATACTGGATTTACCACCGTGTATGATCCTGTTCTGGGATGTAATTTTCCCCCATATAGGACGTTACCCTATGGTTTACGACACGTGCATCCCACACTACATCATTCCAGCCAGTTTTTTTGGTACCAGTCCAATCATCATCATGTTTTTTCTCGTGATAAGATCGCTACGCCTTACATGATGCTCTTTCAAAGTCACCTGACGCTCACCGTTGCATGTTCTGTCTCAGCCGAAGGCTTTGGGGTGGCGTTATTTGTATCAAAAATGGTTTTTGACTTGTGAGCATTTTGAGTGGATAGATGGCTTGATGTTCATTTTTGTGGCTACGGAAGCGTTTGACATTTTGTCGTACATTGACGTCAGCATGATTTGCAGCAAGCAGTTCCAACGCGACGGCCCGGCATGGCTGCTGGATACATAGCTCCATTGTATCCGTCCACAACAGAGGAGGAGGCAGATGGGCAGATGCTGTTGAGCTGGGGACCTAGGATTTTGGTAAGCAGGGTACAAAGTTCATCCCATTTTATAGTAAGGTGTCACTATTTTGAGGATAAGTCTCTGAATTAATGATCAGGGTTTATTAATCTGAGGTTGACATTAGAGATCTTGGAGAGTGAGTAGTAATTATATAGACTAGTATTTGTTTAATTCGACTTTCAAAATTTGAATTGGACACATTTTCACGATTTGTAGGTTGTATTATTCTTGTCCGAGGACATCCGCGGACCTAGTTATATGAGGATTTGCTCCATCAAGTCCGTTTGAAGCTACATGTTTTCCATTTATTCCGTTGAAGCAAATTTCATCTGTTGCATTTTCCTAATCTTGCTTAAGGAAACTCGAAAAACCCGCCCTTGAACGTCAGCGGTTTCAAGATAAAACATATGAGTGAGTTTGTCTCAAAATAGGGTACCCCTAAATCCGTGGTTACTCAGTTACTCATCATTATCCCCACATACTTCAATTTATATATATATATAGATCTTCATTCGATGCCATTTGAATAAGATACCCCGCATTTTCAGTCGCATCCATATTTCTAGGATTTTCTAGGTCAATCTTAGATGGCTAGAAACTAATCCTTTAGTCTTGCAGGGTATCAATGGGGTTATCTACGTTCACCAGCTAAGAATTTGTCATTTGTTGCAGGATATCTGGCTGATTGGCCATGCTTTTTCTGTCCATTCGGCGCAGTCACCAGGCGAACCGCCATGAGGTGCGACATCAGATCAACTCGCTGAAGAGCAAAAACGTGGGATGCCACAGGTGACCCAGGTGCACGTCATTCATAGGTCGAAACGTTGAAAACTCCTACAATGTGGGGCCCCCAAGATAACGTTCAGTTGCCTTACACGTGGCGGAATTCTATGGTTTATGGTAGATATTACAAACTAGTTAATGGGGATTATAAATGTTTATAAACCAACTTATAACGGTGGGCACCATTGTAAGATAAGAAGATGTGTTGCCAAAAACTGTCAGGTATGGCTTCTGCAGTGCATCCTATCCCACTAATCCGGTTGGGTTTCAGATATTTCTGTACGTTTCTTTCAAGCATACCAAAGGAATGATGGGTTGAGACAATTGTTTTTTTTTTTTTTAATATGTTTGCTGTATAAACTAAAACACCCGATGAACACTAGTTGTTCCGACCAAGCTTTGGGCTATCCCAACTTTTCACCTGGCCCTCCTGTGAGCTGCATCTCAGGAAGGCATTCGAGAAGACATGAAGAACACACTGCGAGAGTTCTCAACTTAGATTTGACCTGTCATGACGAATGACTTGCTACGACTTTAAGATGAATGATTCATCCGTAATTGATATGGAGGCAATTGAATACTCATGTGCATACATATATAATAATGAATGACAAGTCTCTAATGAAACACTGAAAGATCACTTTGAGATTTCTGCTGTAGACGGCACCATAGGGCACCTTTTATTAGCTGTGAGCTGTGGAAGTTCGGACGAACTTCAGGATGGAAAAGGGAGATTATACCCAGCGTCAGCACGTGGGGTACACCCAAGATGATACCCTTTGGTAAACATACAAAAAGCTATTGATAGCATGGCGATAGAAAAAGTATGAAATAGCGAGTTTTCCCTTGAAAAATGCTGGCATAAGTGGATGATATCTCATTACCTACACATTTATACAGGGTTTATCAGGTTGTATAAGGGATATATATTTTTTGGGTTACTAAACAGTTATTAAACAGTTCACTAACTCCATGGCCCATCGGCCCATCTGCCCACTGGTCATGACTAACAGGCATAGCTATTGCACATGGCCAATTATAGTTGATTTACATCGTACCCTCTGGTAAATTAACAGTTGGACCCTGAAAATGACCTATTTATAGTGGAAACCACTGCCAGGGTCTATGTTAATTTACTGGAGGGTAAAATTCGTGAATTTCCATAGCTGTTTGTATGTTTACCAGAGGGTAAGTTGGGGCACTTATTCTTTACTGAGGATCAAGAGCAACACAGAGAAAGCCTTTTGGGCACGACGTCAGACCGACGACCTGCAAGATAGGGCCAGTCGGGGCATGGGGCCTGGGGCAAAAACGACTGGAAGATGGCGTGAGGGCCTAGATATGTCCATTTTGTGATGGGCCACTGGCCACTAGTGATATTTTGCTATGTATACTATCAATATACGTATAGATCATATAGCATCATATAGCAAGCTCCAAAAATGTAGAAAAATTACGGATCACTATTTATTATTTGAAGGGATTCTTACTTTTGTTTTTTGTTTTTTCCTGGATTTGCTATATACATGATATACAAATAATAGTATACATGTAGCTGGGGGCACAAGTACCGTAACTGCCGTAGGGTTATGACGATTAGAACACATTTATAGCTCTTAAGGGGCCCATGTCTGCAAGATGTGTTCTGTCCGTGCCAGAATTCCAGGTGACCCCGGGGTTTGGAAATTGTCTCGTCGAAGAAAAATCCACCAAGTGGGATCATTGTCACTGCATCAAACTGGACAGGGTTTTCACGACTGAAGAATTACCCTCTGGTTATGACTAACATAGCCATGGTATAGATGGCCCATAGAAATAGATGGTTTACCTATGAATAGCATGGTGATTTTCCATGGCTATGTTGAATAACCTTCACTGCAGATTTCCAGCCATCTTCCCTGGTTCCTTACTGAAATGATGATGTCATGTATCATCGACTTGTGCCAGGCGCAGTACATCCGTATCGCAACGATCAGCAACCCTGCGCCCATTGGACAATACTGTCCGAAGCTCCGAGGCGGCTCAACTCCATAGCCGCCATAGCCATTCCGGGAACCCAACTTGGAGGTACCTACCATAACCCATAGGATCCATGTATGGTATATATGCTAACATTTGGGGTATATTGATGGGATCCATGTTACCATATATAGCAGCACCATGGATCCTATGGGTAAGGCCTATGTAAGGGCTACGTAATGGCCAGAAATATGGTACGTTAAGTAGCTCCATTGAATCGGATCCTGGAATTCCGATCAACTGGCCGGAATGGTACAATGTGAGGCCCACAGCTAGCTAAGTTGGTGAACATAGGTCAACTATGGCCTATGGTTTGTGGTAGAAATATATAAGTATAGTGAGATGGGATTATAAACATTTATAAACCACCTTATATTTGGGGGGCCGCACATTGTAGGTGAATTGGATTCTTTTTGGTTGTCGGTCAAGGCCTTTTTTGACCCTTTTGTTCACACCAAAGCAGCCGGGATTTCTGGATGTCCATCCTACAAAATGCAGGTTGTAATCCCCTCTTACGCCACTAGTGATGGAAGATCTGATATTTTGCCATGAGTTTGGAAGATGTCGCACTTTGAAGTGACCACATTTAATGGGATTCCGTGCCAGATTTCAAGGGTGTAGAGAGTCTTATCCCGTCTTAAAAGTGGTGTAAAGCAGCTACCGAACCCATTCCTATAGTTTTCCTTGGGTTTTTATTATCATCCCCCTAGATTATTGCCTTCAAGACATACCCCAGCGGGCCTTTCCCTTCGACTTCGAAAAGTAAGCCACAATTGAATATAATTTACCCCGACTAAGTTCCTCAAACAGTGTCGCCACACTGAGGGGTTCTTACGGTAGGTGTTAAGGTCCGGTGTTCAACCGAGGTGGTATCGGAAGCGTCCGGCATTTTCCCTGTAAATTTCCGCACAAAATGCCTCTTGTGACATGTCCATGTGCATTTGACTGCGCACGATGTCCCCGGAGATGTCCACAGTCGTTTTTCCTCTGATTTTCCATACAAAATGGCTCTTGTGCAATGTTCGTCCGCATTTCGACTTCGCAGGCTCGCACAAAGTGTGCTTCCCGGTCTTGGGGTCGGTCTTCCTCCTCAACGTCCTCCTCCTCAACATCAACATCAACATCAACATCAACATCAACATCAGCATCAGCATCAGCATCAGCATCAGCATCATCATCATCAACAACATCATCACCATCACCACCATCATCCTCACCATCGCCATCATCATCATCACCATCATCATCATCATCATCATCACCATCGCCATCGCCATCGCCTTCATCATCACCATCATCATCATCACCATCATCATCATCATCACCACCATCATCCTCACCATCACCATCATCATCATCATCATCATCACCATCATCATCACCATCATCATCACCAACAGTAATTACCGTCATCACCCACATCAATGAACATCATCATCATCATCATCATCATCACCTTCACCATCATCACCAACATCATCCTCACCATCATCATCATCATCATCATCGTTATCATCATCATCATCATCATCATCATCATCATCATCATCATCATCATCATCCTACTCATCAACATTATAATACATAATCCTTTTACTCCCCCCACACTGTTTGGGGTCTCTTGCCGGGATATTTTGTTTTGAAAGTATGGACATGACACAAGAAATTCTTTGGAGAAAACCAGGATGTTTACAGCAACAGGAAAAAACGTTGTTTTATACACTTTCGCTGTGCAAGGGCCACCTCCTGATGAGTACTATCAGGACCGTCGGACCGTCGAGAAGTTTCTGGCAATGTGTAGGTGGTTTGAAGTACTCCTTTCCCTTGTAATACTGAACATCCCCTAAATTGTAAAGAAGCCCTACTAGAACATGGTTTCTGGATGTTTCTGGTGGCTGTTCCATCCGGGGATGATGATCCCGCTTTGGGACAACCCTCATATGGAGCTTTCCATAGTCATGGGGAAATCCCCAATTCATAGTGGGTTTATAATGGAAAATTTATGAAAATCCTACTCAACTGGATGATTTAGGGATACCCTTCATTTTAAGAAACCTCCATATTTCTGGATGAAATTATAGCGCTCTCACTGCGACGTCACGACGTGAATGATGGCAATTGTACGATCAAGACGGTAGCGAATTCTATGAATTTGAAAATTGGATGAGGATTGAAGTTTTTGGGGGCCATGAACATCCATGAATTCTAGATTCTAGCTACTTTAGCGTTCACCAAATTACCAGGGTTTCGACAGTTGCCACAGTTAGTACAAGTTATCCATATATTTGGGTTGGTAAATGATGGTCAAAGGATGATGCTTCACTGAGTGTTTTTTTGGAGAGATCCCCTGGCGAGGCAGAGTCACAATATCACTCTATGATCCCTGAAGTTACCACAAGAATTGTTATCCCCAAATCAAACATGGACAGCAAAACATCTTCAAAATAGTGGGGAACGTGGTCACCGTGTTCTTTCTATCTTGTTGTTGGCATCCCTAAAACGGACAACTTGAAGGGAGTCCCACATGAATCGTCCCCACTTCGAGGACCAGATCTTCAAAGTGCGGCAAAAGACACGGCAGCAACTGAACAGTCCTCAGGTCAACCTCTCCCTCAAACGTATGACACCACGTTGCCCAAGCGGGAAAACCATTGGAATAAATGGATGCATACAACATATATATATATAATTATATACACAAAGTTATGCAGTGTTATATACATTGTATATATATATATAGCATGAGAATATAATGAACAACGCCCAATTTTTTTGTCATTATTTCAATTGCCACATTGGTTTGATTTACACATCCACTTCAACCACGTGAAATCTATCTGGAAAAGTGCAAGTTCTCATGCCCGATCTGGGCAAGTGCGAATCCCAGGGGAGAAGGTCAGTAAGAAATTCCAGATGGGTTGTTTGTACGCATGAGGGATTCACCCACAACAAGTCAGTTGCGTGGGAACATGGTTTCCAAACCATTAACCGTTGGATTTAGGGGTTTTATCTCATATTTTCGTCGTTAATTATATATAATTATGTTAATACAACTATAAATATTTTAATATATAAAATATTATATAAAATATAGTCAATACTTTGAGGGATACCATCTACTATGTTTATGGCTTTCCAGACAAAACCATATGTTGACTATCAGCTGAGGATGTCGGAAGCTGCGAAGCTGAAGGGTGAGCCATTAGCGTTGCCGGGGCGCCCCTGGAGCCGGTTGAACGATCGATCCGGTCCAGTAAAATTTTCCCAAAAAACTTGGGAGATCTGATGGTGTTCAACCCAATTAAGGGGATAGTGTCTGGTAAACAGCCACAAAACTATGGAAAATCACCATTTTCAATGGCTAAATCCACTATTTCTATGGCCATTTTCAATAGCTATGTTAAATTACCAGAGGGTAGTGTTATTGAATACCCTCTGGTGATGTGTTACAGTTTGCTATTGAAAATATGAAAATTGCACATTGAAATAGTTGATTTACCAAACTTAAAAATGGTGATTTACCATAGTTATGTTAGTTTACCAGAGGGTAATAAGTATATCTTGTAATTTAGCATATATCCTATAACTAGTTAAATTATGGCCTATAGTTAGTTTATTTATTGGCCGCACGTCTTTACCTGACGTGACTGAAGGAATGGGATCCTTTTCTCCACAAACTCATTGCCTTCGGAGTTTTAAGGTCATGCGCTGGACAACCCTCAAAGGCCAGCAGGTGCAGGCCTAAACCCTGACTCCCAGTAGGTGATGATCCCCAGCAAGGAATAGCTACAGTAAGCCCAGATAGGACAGGAAGATGTCACCCTGTGGTAATCAACTGTGGCTGGCTTCAAAATCCCCCATTTAGTTCGGTGATTTTCTCAGTTGTTTGAAGTTCCAGACAGTTATCGGATTTCCCAGCTTGCCATGGTTGATGACACTTGAGGGTAAGCCATGATTTTCCTCGAGTTGTCAGGCCATGACTGGTGATGATCCATTTGTTGCTTCCAGGTGTTAAGACCCAGGCTGCCCATACACCATTGGTAGGCCCCGTTGGTGATTCCTATTCTGCATCTGTCTTTGATACCTGACCCTCTAAAACCGATAAGAACATATTAACTGTGAGGTTGAGAAGATTTCACCAGAAGAATATCATAATGCTTCATAATTCAGCTTCACAATATTTCACAATGCTATAATGAGGCGTAAATTCCATGAAATTTCTGAGGAATCCTCTATTGTCAGCTTTTCAATATTATAATGAAGCGGAACAATCTAAGGAACTCTATGTTTTCATTGAGCTCCCCAGCCTCCCACAACCTGGTCCGCACCTAGGGGCTTGAGTCCTCCGAGGGCCAAAGAGGTGGAGGGGTCACAGATCGGAAGCATCGAAAAATATGTGTTTTTTTACAACAGAACTTAAGGATGGTAGAAATCCCAAAGAGGTGAAGTGATCATTTTAAGTTTGTTCCTTTGTCATGTTTAAAGATATTGGATGGATGAAGCTGTGGTAGAACAGCTATGGCAGAACAGCTATAGTAGACCGTGGATGTCATTTTTGAGAGGCTCAAACCTCAAAACGCACCCAACTCACTCAACAACCATCATCCTGTCAGTCAAAATCAAGCCTTTCAAGTTTAATCAACTTCACTGGCCGACATCACCAAGGATGGATGACTGTACAGGAGAACCACCCTAAAATGTCTGTGCTTCATCTGCGCCATTATCGTCATTGGAGTTCGTGTCCAGAATAAAGTGAACAATTCGGCCTGAAATCATCCCTTCAACTGGCCTTTTGCCTTTCTCATGGCCTGGCAGGTTTGTTTGAAACCCTGGAGATTAGAAAGATGACGATGGAATCTAATCTTTGTTTCTCAGACCTGGTCAGCGGTTTGCGCTTTCCATGCTTGACATGTCGTACTGGTTATCAGTTGTAGATGTCTGTTGCTGATGTACCCTATATCTCGACAGGCATGCAGCATCTCAGCTGCCTTGGGTTTCCATGAATTTTGCCATCAGAAAACAATGAGTTCATCTGGCTTTGTCGTTTTTGGGAGAAGAACAACAAATCCAGTGTCTTAAAACATCATGTTCATTCATTTTCCATATGGGTATGGGTCAAAATTAGGTACCCCAATAATTGGATGGTTAATACTAAACTAGACATTCACATCTGTGGTCCCACATCGGTCTTCCATTTTGACCCACATCCATATCATTTTCCATATTACCCTCGGATATCCCTCTGCTAATCAAACGTGCCTGGAAAATCCACCATTTATACAGTTCAATGATGTTCCCGCCCAGCTTGCCAAGTTTAATGACACCGGAGGCTACAGACATACAAAGTACTGTAATTCCTTTGATATTCCATTGATATTCCTATTCCATGATCCCCTTCATATCCCATTAATAATCCATATTCCATGAACGATATATAACGCCATACACTGGGTAATTTTCTCCCCAATTTGCAAGCACATTTGTCCACGCAGGTGCCGTGCAATTTTTCGCCAGCTCTGGGCACAGAAAGCAGTGCTTCGGCTGCAAGCTGCCAAAACGGGAGTTGATGCTGGGACGGAGACAAAGTAAAATATCGATTTAAAGCCCAATGCATATGCAGAACGGACGACTCCTGTTTGATTGATCTTTGAGTTGTACTCATTGCTCATTTCATATCCCTTCATGATCCCCTCCCAAAAAATGGATTTCCATAGTACGCACGTAGCCATTTTTTTAAGAGTTCGGACTTTGAGCCTCAAATCATTCAAATCATTGAGTCTGTTCATCATTGGGCAATAAACGGCAATAAACAGCTAATTTGTTGTTTTATTTGCTGAGTAAAACACCCCTGTGCCTGTCCATCTTGAAGATCAAACCTCTTTGATGGGACCGTTCAAGCACCTGACCATCCTGTGTTGGCAGGTTCCCCAATTCCAATTTACTCATTAAAACTGTTCAAAACCAAAGTGGCACCAAAATTCATGGTCATCGTTTTTTCCGGGGAAAACAGCGAAAAAAAACATCCAAAGTCTTGGGTTCAATGTTGGTTTTCAGCGATGTACCACTCCCGAATGATTTGATTGAAGGGACATGTAGAAATGGGAAATCATTGTTTCTGTTTCTATCATCAATGGGCCCTGTAGAAGTTTGACAGAGCCCCCACTTAGACGGGCCATGAAGTCAGTATAAATCATAGTGACCTCAGCGTGACGTCACTGTAATGATGGTTAGTCATGAGAATTATCAGGGAAGCAGCCTGAGTTCAGGTTAGTGAATTGTTTTAATTTGCGCATACATACAAACACATTCACACATTCACACATACACACATGCATGCAGACAGACAGACATACATACATACATATACAAACATATACATACATACACATACATACACATACATATACATACATATACATACATATACAAACATATACATACATATACATACATATACATACATACAGATACATACAGATACATACACATACATACTCATACATACACATACATACACATACACACACATACATACACATACATACACATACATGCACATACATACACATACATACACATACATACACATACATACACATACATACACATACATACACATACATACACATACATACACAT
>Ga0126342_10008756_pt1 | contig 18131 bp, 13 predicted proteins | sample Cyp1metagenome_FD_92528 | JGI IMG/M metagenome (GOLD analysis project Ga0126342, IMG submission 92528) | Coral microbial communities from Lord Howe Island, Old Settlement Bay, Australia - Cyphastrea 1 metagenome | ecosystem: Host-associated > Invertebrates > Cnidaria > Coral ... | reverse complement strand
ATGAGTATGTATGAGTATGTATGAGTATGTATGAGTATGTATGAGTATGTATGAGTATGTATGAGTATGTATGAGTATGTATGAGTATGTATGAGTATGTATGAGTATGTATGAGTATGTATGGGTATGCATGATTATGTATGATTATGTATGAGTATGTATCACTATGGTTGCTTGTTGTACGCCCATTCTGCGCGGGGGAGGGGGGGCAATCTGAGGGCTCCAGCGGCTTGCGAATTGCTCTCCCAGTCTCTGTGTGGCGAGTTGGCCGTAACAAGCAGCATGCAGGCACTCCAAAGCTATATCCAGAAGGGAAAATACCAATTCATTCGGTGTCCAAGGTGCATGTTTTGCTCCTCAACTCGTTTGTAGATGAGAGCACGAAGTCCTTCTACGTGGTCGGTTCGTTGCTTTGGTTTTTGCTTAAATGGGTTTCATCAGTGTTTGAGGTGTTCCGACCACTTCTTCAGATTGTAGTATCATTATTCCTGGGTAGGTTCTGTATCTAATAAACACAACCCTTCTGCGAAGTCGGGCTTGGATGCATGTGTTAGCTCTAGTCGAACAATAGAGTCCTCGAAAAAAACCACCCAAAACAAAATTAATTGAAAAAAAATAATTGGATAACCAACGGTCCACCTGGATTAATTTCGTTAACGGGGGGTGATTATACATATGTGTGTGTGTGCCTATTGTATATATATACATATACATAATCATATACATATACATATATGGCTATATGTATTTGTGTGTGTTGAGGCTCAGATATCTTGTATATACTATTGAATACTATCACTATGTTTAACAAGTTGGGTCATGTAGTGCTTTGACCATGAACTCATTCAACGGTGGTTGATCTTGAATCAAACACACCTGAAGAAAGCCAACTATGACCCCGCCGGTCTTGGGCAGGACCTCTTAATTAGATGACATGACCACGCACAATATTTGGAGCATCACCGATTGGCAATCGTGCGTCCTGAATCGTGGGTACCATATACAACCACATCATGACAAGTATGGAACCCGTCACACACTGCATGGGGTTCATCACACCAACATCTACCTGACAATCTCGTGCCTCGTCCAAGCCATCAGAACGACCTCCCAGATTGCTTGGGGAAAGGGTCCACTGAATCCACAATAAAATGTAGCAAGGATCGTTTTTGCAGATCTGAGAGATGGATGAAAATTAATGATGTAAATTCCCTATATGGCTATATGCATGATATAATCGTGTGTGGATGGTGAACAAAATGACACCTTGCGACCGTGCAATCCCACATAACCGCTCCCCTGGAGACAAGTCGAAACATCGACGCCAAGAAAATCAGAAAAACAAAACCAAAGCCGTCCAAATCATCAGAGATTTCAACCAAAAAAACAAATCCACATAAGGGAAATGGTCCCAGTCCAAGAACTGTTCGAACAGCTGCGTTCGTCTCCACCTGAGGCTACTGAAGCTCTGAGTTGAGGTTCTTCTCTCCTAGCAGTGGATGTCGGCAACATTCGGCAACGAATCACGGCAGGAGACCCTGCAAGAACATCCTCCAACCACTCCAGTAAAGCAAGATAATAATAACAGGCTCAGGTGGAAAGCATAACTAGATCATCATCCCATCTGTAATGGATACCCTCTGGTTATGACTAACATAGCCATGGTATAGATGGCCCATTTATAGATGGTTTACCTGGGTTTACCTGGGTTTACCTATTAAAAATGGTGATTTTCCATGGCTATGTTAAATAACCAGAGGGTAATATTTAATATCTGGAGAAATATGAAATATGTAATTATCATCAATGAGTTTCAGTCGGTTCGAATATGTCCAAATTGTGTAATTATATTAAAGCAGGAAATGTTCATCAAACACCTGGAAAACCGCATGATCTAAGCACAAGAATTGTTGACTCTGCATAATCTAAACCGAACACATCGAACATCTGAAAATTGAATATATTTCTAGCTGAGTCATAATAAATCACCAACCTGAAACTTGCGGCGAATTTAAGGGGATAGTTACCTCATGTTACCATCATTCCAGTGACGTCACTGACGGGAAATCACTCGTCCAGATTGTATCCCCATTGTATCTTAGTTCCCTCCTAACCGCAGGATACAACGGATACAAGTAGTATATTTAAGAATGATGCAGATCCATCATCAACCCCAAAAAATGTTCCTATATCATCGCCTACATCAATAATATATAATATAAATATATAATATAAATTCTCTGGTGATGAATATTGCTCGAATGGGACTATCATGCCTAATCATTCAAAGACAACATAGAAAAGTAATTCATCACTACATTTAGATACATTTATGTAGTAGGATTTCTGGTTGGTGGCTTCAACCATCTTAAAAAATATGCAAGTCAGACGGGATGATGATTATTCCCAACTGAATGGAAAAATATACCAAATGTTCCAAACCAACCAACGAGTTATTGTCATCCATTATTATTCCAGGATAGTTTCCCTATGTGTTCTTCTGGAATGGAGGATTGTTGAACCAGAAAAATCACTTTTTTCAAATCCCTACAGAAAATCATTTTTTCCTAAAATCCATATAAAATTCAGTAGGATTTTACGACTTTTATGTGTTTTTTTTATATGAACTCCCATTACTCCAGGATAGTTTCCCTATGTTTGGATCCATAAAATCCATAAAATCCAGATTTGGGTTCTGTGAATCCTGGAAATGCTGGACCTGGGGAAACCCCCCATCCCATCCCATCCCGCATCGATCGCATCGCACATCGCGACCTGGAACTCCACGCGGCCACGTTCGCCACGTTCTCCGGCGGCCCATGGTAGCTGAAGGACACGTCCCGAGGTTGTGGGGCCTGGAGTTGACATGAGTCAACCATCAAAAATCGTGATTTAACTATCAAAAATGGTGATTTAACAATCAAAAATGGTAATTTAAGCATCAAAAATGGTGATTTAACTATCAAAAATTGTGATTTAACCATCAAAATGGTAATTTAACCATCAAAAATGTTAATTTAATCATCAAAAATGGTGATTTAACTATCAAAAATTGTGATTTAACTATATATCAAAAATGGTGATTTAACCATCAAAAATTGTGATTTAACCATCAAAAATTGCGATTTAACTATCAAAAATGGTAATTTAAGCACCAAGAATTGTGATTTAACCATCAAAAATTGTGATTTCATCAAAAATTGTAATTTCAGCATCAAAAATGGTGATTTAACCATCAACAATGGTGATTTAACCATCAAAAATTGTGATTTAACCATCAAGAATGGTAATTTAAGCATCAAAAATGGTGATTTGACCATCAAAAATTGTGATTTAACCATCAAAATGGTAATTTAAGCATCAAAAATTGTGATTTAACCATCAACAATGGTGATTTAACCAGCAGAAATTGTAATTTAAGCATCACAAATGGTGATTTAAGCATCAAAGATGGTGATTTAAGCATCAAAGATGGTGATTTAAGCATTATAGATCGAAAGCATTCCAAAAATCAATTTCACCCAAAATGAACGTGTTTCTTTGCCAAGCTAAGAAGCCTCGCCAACAAAAATGCCACTCAATCATAGCCAATCAAACAAAAGAGGAAATTTGCAAGAGAAAACCTCGATGTTTCACCAACAGCACAGAGATACAGAGCAAAACAAATATCATAATTAAATATCGCCAGAATCAAGGAACTAAAAATTTGGAATTGAACGAGTACAATCTTTGGGCACGTTGAGCCAACAAACATGCGGATCAACCCAAAAGACGTAGTTCTTAACAAACTCTTGAAAGTGATGTTCTTGGTTCCAACTTGTTTTCCGGGTTCATTGTGACATTCTATCTTTTAGCATCTTTTAGCTATCTTGAAAATTGTACTTCTTTAATCGAGGGGTCATTGTTCCAAGGCCCTGGGGAGAGCACTGACCCGGGATGCTTCGGTGATCTTTCTCCCCCACCGCGATGCATCCAATTGCCACGAGCTCGGTGATGACATTGATCCCGCTTCGCGGCGTCTGTAAACCCAGGGTGAAACGAGATGAGTTTGCTTTAAATATCCATGAGCTCCTCCTCTTTTCCACTCGACATACTCGACTCAGCCCAGCCCAGTGCCCAGGATGGCGCCTTCAAGGCATCCATCCAACTGGACACTGGCAGCACTGGCACTTCAGGCAGCGGCTGGGGGCTGGGGGATGGAGTCGATGGAGGTAACAGCTCCAGGCCTAAGGCCATCACCAGCTGTTCCAGCTGTTCCCAACCCCCATCTGCCATTGAGATGTGGCCCATCCCCATCCCACAGAGGTGTCTGCAGAGCTCCTCTGTTTGGCTCAGGTCATCCCCCACCAGGCACAGGTGGATGGCCGGATCCCGAGGCAGGGACGAGAGATCCAGCTGTTCAAGGCTCGTCAGCGGCAGCCGCACGCACACGGGCAAACCCACGGCAGAACTGGCGCTGCGGAGGTCCAGCACCACCAATCTCCAGTCCACCGCCGGACGTTCGTAGATGTGTTGTAACACCTCGTCCGGCGCCACACAACAGATGGAGTGACTCGAAGCATCGGAGCTCGGGTCACACAGCAGGGACCAGGTGGACCTGGGGGTGGCACGAAGCATTTCTGTGGCTTCCTGCCAGAGAGCAACTGCAGAGTTGGCTGGCTGGGCTGGGGGCAGTTTCAAAGCTGCAAGCAGCACGAAAAACATCTGGACTTCGGCTTCCAGAGAATTCTCAACTTCCAACAAGAAGCTGCAGAGTTGGGAAACGCAGTTGGCCATCTCCCTAGCCTTTTCCCTCGCCTCAGGGCCAGATGTTGGCTCTTCAAGTCTGCCTAGAAGAAATCGCAAAGGGCTGGGAGGGGGGCCGACATTTTGAGTGATCCAATCTACTGAGTTCAGCACACCTGACTGCAGGCCCAGTTCTGACAACCTGCATGGGTCATGATAGCGCAGAAATATCCCAAGGATGGCCAGCAGGTGGTTCTCCTCAAAGTTCAAATAGGCCAGGTGCTTTTCAACAAACTCAGATCCGATTGATCCAACTGCATCTCCTGCCCCTGGCAACTGCTGCAAGTAATTTGCCACCGCCTTTGCTGGTGTCATGGGAGCCGGTATCACCTTGCTGTCCATTGCACCCGAACTTGAGGCTCTTTGTGCCAGGCGCCCTGGCAAATTGGCATGCCGTGTCTCCAGTGGATCCTCGCATTTCACATCCGCGATCTGCTTCGCAGGGCAGCTCTCCAGCCACAACTTTTGCTTCTCCTTCTTCACCTCCTTGTTCCACGCCACATCAGCACTGCCCTGCAGGGGGCAACTCTCCAGGACCTCGCAGAGGTTGCGCCGCTCCGCCAGCAGCTCCCCCAGCTGCAGGTCCCGCAGGTGGTGCGTCTGGTCCTTCGCCGAGGCAACGGAGCAGCCGGAGGCGCCCGCGTCCGCTGTGGTGGCGGCCGGCTGCGACTCGAACTCCGCACAGGCACTGCGGCGACGCGCCAGCAGGGCCTCCAGGGAGGCTTTGGCCATCACACGGGCTCTCGTTGCATCGCAACTCAGCTTGAACCACAGATGTCACATAGGTCAAAAAGCATGGTAAGTTCCATGTGCAGCATCTGTGCCAGTCTTGAAGCATCTTTCTCTCCATCTTACTATAGGCACCTCCATGTTGGTGCTTTGACCAATAAAAGTCTTCAGTTATGGGGTTTGGTCGTTTGAGGCCCCTATAAAGTATCCAGACATATCCAGACTGTCCAGAGTAGTGGTTTCAACCATCCCAAAACACAATTTGAAACCGCCAGCAGGGTAGTGTGGCAGAAAATGAGGATGCAACCACTACAGTCACTACAGTCACTACGCCCTGTTTGGAAGTTCCAGACGTCGTTGCTCCAAAAAAGGGTTCCCCACATTGTTGCCTCACATTTCCTCAACCATCTTGATCCATCAATCATAGTTGATGGCTAGATCATTTGGATCCTCTACGGTTCTCAAGCTTCAACCCGTTTTCTTGGAAATCCATCTCCCTTCTTTGGCTGTTGATCGCCCATGTTTCCGGTGTCAAATCCCACATTTTTGCTGGTGAAATGCTTTTTTTTTTTGTGAAATCCGCCTGTTTCATGGGTTAACTCCCATCAGTTCCCACCTTTTCTTGTAGCAGGATTTTGCTAGCTAGATACAGCCTTCTTGTTGATCAAAGCCCTACTTTTTGTTTGGCAAAAAAACCCTGAACTCCAGGATTCCTCATTTGTGGAGTCCACCACAAGAATTCGCGCCTTCTGCCCCACTGCCGCGAAGCTCGCAGACATCGAGGTGCTTCCCTTGGAGGGCTCCTGCGGCCAGGCTGTCACGCTGGGCATTTTAGTCACAATGGCGACAGTGACACCAAAACCAAGAAATCCTAGGTTAGCCAGCTAGCAGCTAGATCAGTTAGCAAGTCGAAATTCGCCATATTTGATGAACGGAATTTATAAACCATCTCATACCGTAACGATGTGGAAAATGGAATGAAAATGGCCCATATGATCATTTATGGATGAATTACCATGAATTACCTCTAAAAATGGTGATGGTGCACATCCGGGGTTCGTTTGCCCCAGGGTAAATGATCATGGGATTTACAGTGACATCCAGTGACATCTTAGGTAATGGCCATATGAGGAATGATGGCGGGATATCATTGAGATGGTAAGTGGGATAATCAGCGGAGGTTAAATTATCCGAATGAATGGTGACTAATAGTGATTAATGATGACTAATGGTGATTAATGGTGACTAATGGTGATTATATGATGATGACTGATTCGGATGATATATATATATACGGTATATCCACTAAACCACCATCTATCCATAGATCATGCACTTTAGAATTGGATTCTGCTTTTCCGCATCGTTTTGGTGGTTGAGCCTTTTGACTGGGTACAAAAAGTGTGGATGAAGCTTCCATGAATTGATCACTGTACACCCTCATATGTTTTTTGGATGAAAAACCCCTTCCGAAAATCATGGGTTAAATAATGGCACATCTCATTTAAAAAAATGAATATCCCATCACATGGGTGTCGAAAAAAAAGGGGAATCTTATTAGGAAAAATGATCATTCAGCATTGGATGTTGGGGCACCCTGTCAAACAAACCCATATCTTTCACGGTCATCAAATGTCAACGTACTACGTGGAAATGTCATGATATTTGTAAAATATAAGAAGCTGGATTTCTTCCTCTCCTATTGGCCAAGCAACTAATATTCCATATATATTCCATATATGTTTACCACTTACAAGTCCGCATGGTTTAATATGTCTCAAGATCTTGAGATGGTTAAAGTATGTCAAAAAAACTACAGTACTGTACATGTACTGTACCTTATCGTTAGACCCCAAATGAACAACACCTCATACCCTCTGGTAAACTAACATAGCAATGGAAAATCACCATGTTTAATGGGAAAATCCACTATAAATGGCCATGTTCAATAGCTATGTTAGTCATAACCAGAGGGTAATCACCTCATACCCCACCGTCTCTTCCCATGACATTCTGTCCTGCCGTGGAGCAACATATGGTGAGAGCCGCCGGGGTGATGAGCGACCTGCCGGGATGATGGGCTTGGGGATGGTCCCTACCCTCTGGTTATGACTAACAGTTCGCCATGGTTAAGCCATGGCCCATAGAAATAATAGATGGTGATAATAATGGTTTATAATGGTTTATAATGGTTAATAATGGTTAATAATGGTTAATAATGGTTAATAATGGTTAATAATGGTGATTAATGATGATTAATGGAAAATGGCCCATAGAAATAGATGGTTGACCGAACTGAAAAATGGTGGATCTTTCCATGGCTTGATAATCCATATGTAAGCCATATGTCATGCCATATGCTAGGTGGGGATATTACATATACCGTCTGGTTATGACTGACATAGCGAACTGGAAAGATCCACCATTTTTCATAGGTAAATCATCTATTTCTATGGGCCATCTATACCATGGCTATGTTGAATAACCAGAGGGTATATGTAGTCCCCCAAATCACCAAATCATCGCCCAGTCATACTTCGAAGCTATGGCTGGATCGGGTATGACATTGGGTTTACATGGCTTTACCATATTACCATCTGGTTATTTAACATAGCCATGGAAAATGGCCCATTTATAGATGGTTTACCTATTAAAAATGGTGATTTTCCATGGCTATGTTAAATAACCAGAGGGTAACTGTTCATTAAACTCAGAAAAGCAGCATCCAAAAGTTCCAAAACGCAACGTGTAACCGTGCGAGTAGCATACCCTAACCACTTCTGATGATTGGCCCCCCAAACATGTCACCATGTTGGAGGCTCCCGTAGGAACTTGGGGGTGCATCCCAGTTGGCACCGCAATGACATAGGAAATCCCATGGAAAAATCCCCAGTGAAGTGGTCATATGTGGCCATATAAAACCACATATGATTCACTTGATCACTAGCCTTGGATATATGGTTGACCATGGTTGACCCATGGTCAAAATCAACGCCAGCAAGAAAAACGCCTCCAACCTCTGCACGGCTGGCCATCTCCTGCGAAGGATTTAGTTCAGCTTTGGGGTCAAAACCTTGGACTATCTCTGATATCCCGACCACAATTTCCCTCACAAATCGAGCTGGGCTTCGAGCCCAGCTAAAACTGCTAGTGGAATCCAGTTCCCATTGATCCATTGGCTATTTCTTACACGCAGGTGATGATGGCATTGAAGGTTCCAATGAATACCCTTCGGTAATCAAACGTGTAAAATGGAGGTCTTAGTGGGAAAATCATCTATAAACGGGTGATTTTCCATTGTCAAATTTGATTACAGGAGGGTAGCAAAAATATCACTGGGTTGCTTTGAGGAAGCTGTTGCAGAAATCGTCAGGAATCTTCAGCATGTCCCAGACCTATTTGATTGGTTCTGCTGGTTGACTGCTGTTTCTATGTCGGGCTAATCCTCATTCTGGTAATTTGTATCAGTACTATCCACAGATTTTTCCCACGAATTCTCAGTCAAAATCACCCGTTCAAGAGGTATCATGTTTACCAATCCTGCCATCAAGGTCAGTTAAGTCATGTTAAGTCATTTCCTGTCAATCATAATTTGTCTGATTTTTCATTACCCATTTCACATCATTTCGCTGGATTGAGGGAACATTTACAGGAAAACCCAAATGTTTCTTGGGGAAAACCAGCCAGTTTCGCATGAAGATTTTCCCTTCAACCAATCCAGCGACGATGAAAATCACCTGCCAACTGGCCGCAAGCTGCCGCCAGGCAGATTCGGCCTGCGCCATAGTTCAGTGCGCCAACCAAACAAAATGGGACATCAAATCAATGTATGTGATATATAATATATATATATATTTAAAAACATTGCCATTATAATATATATATATATGCATACATTGATGTATTTGTTCAATTTTGTTCACATATCATATAGAATATGGTCATGCACCTTCTCGGGCCAGGACGGATACGTGCGAAGACCTGCCGGAGGTCTGGAGCCATAGTGGATACCCAGTGGATACGCCTAGCGATGGAAGCCATGGCCCAGTTATAGTTGATTTACCTATTCAAGTGGGGATTTACCTATTAACATGCTACCCGGCTACCCTCCGCAAACAAAAACAACATTAACTATAGAAAATCATCATCTTTAAATGGGTAAATCAACTATTTCTATGGGTCATGGCTTCCATAGCTAACCGTTAGTTTACCAAAGGGTACAAAGGGTAGCATGCTTTTGCAGCTTATGATGGGTTTATCGATATGGTGAAACATCTTCAGGCGAGTTTTTCCGAGAATTTTTTTCGCACTTCGTCGGAATATGTCGCAATGCAATTTTGGTTCTAGTGAAGCGCTGAGAAACCCATTGGATTGTAGGGGTGGCATCCCGTTTTTGAAACAACAACACATGTGGACAAACGTGGACATCCAAGAGTTGAACTTTTAGATGTGACCCACCGGAATCTCCAACGAACGTGTCCGTTCTTTACTGGTAAAATCCAATAAGAATCTACTATAGCTATGGTAAATGACCATTCATTGGTTCTTTAGAGCATTCTACTGGATATCTTCTTTAAGAATCATTGGTTCAAAAACAAAACACCAAGTAAATTCCAATCGTCGGATTTCCATATCAATTCTATCCCCCAGAAATCATGGCAATGGTATTCCCCATTGATCCACATGAATAATATGATTATTCCCATGAAATCTCCATGAAAATCTCCCGAATGAATCCTGGCCTTGTCGATCCAGAGGCTCTGAAGCCACACTTTGGGCCTTAGGCTTCGATCTTCCCTGGAGGAGTTCCTATGGATTCCGATGGGATTCCAATGGGAGTCATTTTACGGTAAAGCAACCGGTTTTTAACCTATACATAGTCCCATAGGATCCATGTATGCTATATATGGTATATAACATTTACCATCAATATACCCCAAATGTTAGCATATATACCATACATGGATCCTATGGGTACATACATAGTTGGTTTTTCCCATTCTCCCATATCCCAAAAACTTTTCTCCTTGGTGGTTTTGAGTTTCAACCCCTCTGAAAAATCATGGAGTTCAAGTCAGTTGGGATGATTATTCCATTCCCAACAGGCATCCCTGGGGTCCCTGCGCGAGAGTCCGATAGCCTGAAAGCGAACTGAAAAAATCACCATTTTGTTACACCCACATGCTGCATGGTGCTGGTATATTTACCTACATTTAGTTTATTTTTAGGGCAAATGTTGGTACATATTGCATACATTGGAGCATATGGGTATAGGGAAATCAACATAAATCAACTATAAACGGGCCATGGTTTCCATGGCTATGATAAATACCAGAGGGTATCCCATTAAGAAATGTAATATATATATATGTATATATATATATATCCGTTGGGCTGATCCATGAATCCGTGACTCATGTTTTTTTAAACATAGACATAGCCTTCGGCCACTAATTAAGACAGGTGAAGGTTGATAGGACAACCCAATCAGTAAGATATTGTTTTGTGCGGTCACTGCTAGTATTTCGAGGCTGTGTCCAGGTTATTTAAACATATTTTAACATGCATGCAAAACATCACTTTAAGCCTTTAAGCCTTTAAGCCTTAGAAAAGCGTTTCTTGATGTTTCTTGGTGCTTCTTGGATAACTGCGTTGATCTTTTGGCAAGGGCCCAATGCACCGATGTTTTCTTCTGGTGCCTCTGCACAATCGAAACTGGAACATTTCTTGATGACTTCTGATTCGAGTCACCACTCTGGATGACCTGGTTGACAGGTAGTGTACTCCCAGATGACTGTACACCCGTGGAAGTTGGTTCAATTCCCTCAACGGTTCATTTTAAAGCCCATCAACAAGGCCGAGACGTTTTGATGATGATCCCGCTGATTTGCGATGTTCACTGCCCAGTTCATGTTTTTTGGGTTGGTGGATGATGCTATCTATTTAATGAACATGAGAACGCTGAAGAAGTCGTATCATGTGGGTTTTAAGTATTTTTGGGGCCAAGTTGGGAACACAGAATGTCATTATGGTTGGATTATGTTTTTTGGTGAGCATGAGAACGGTGAAGAAGCCGTGGGGATTCTGTATTCTTGGGGTTAAGTTGGGAAGCTCCTGTTATTAGGTTTATGGATCATGCTCTCTCTCCCTCTCTCTCTATTTTATATATATATACGTATATATATATATATATACATATATTCCATTGAAACTATAACAGTGAAACTAGCGTAGCACTGGGATCTGGCCACCATTTATGTATTGCGGTAAAATTACTTGATCCACGCATCCTCACAGCGAAGGCATGCCGGAAAAAAAAATGGAATCTGGAGTTGTTTTTTTAATTGGCAAGTCCATCCTTCCATGCGCAAAATCATCACATCCAAAAACTCTCCCAAAAATCCTCTGCCCAGAAAAGCGGAAAAAAAAAACGCCTGGCAATGTCAGAGCCATAGGACCTTCGAGGGCTGCGTCCTCGAAGGAACTGCTGGTCATCCATTGCCTCGAAAAGTTCGCTGCTGATGTCGGAAATCTCGAAGATTTCTGGCTCTATTGGGGGTTATTTTATTATTGGCTTTACAACATGACAAAAGAAAACAGTACCCTCTGGTAATTTAACATAGCTATTGAAAATTGCCATTTATGGTGAGTTTTCCCATCAAAAATGGTGATTTTCCATTGCTACGTTAAATTACCAGAGGGTAAACAAATTCAAACAAATACAGCTATGCGAGTTGGTTCATAAATGCTTTTTCCCCAAAATATGGCAATGGCAATAATACTGTGGATGGAAGAAATCCTGCTTGGTAAGTAATGTCAACCCTGGACTAATAAACCCCTAGGCCCTTTTAGCCTGTTGATTTGGGAAGGTACCATTTAAGTATCAAATCATGACTATTGGGGGAACCTTTCCCTAATAAATAAACCGGGGTTTATTCATCCGGGGTTGACATTATTTTTTTACATCTACTAACAGGATTTTCATAGCTTTTTTTTTTTTTAACCCTCTGGTAAACTAACATAGCTATTGAAAATTGCCATTTATAGTAAGTTTTCCCATTAAAAATGGTGATTTTCCATAGCTATGTTAAATTACCAGAGGGTAACCAAGGGCTTACCAACAATGACTCAATGGTAATAACTCGTTGGGTTCATATGCCATTAATGCGAACCATGGCACCATGGTGTTGGAATTCCAGCACACCAACATGACTGCCCGGCGTCCAAGTTGTCACCCAGTTTTTGTTGTGGATTAAAAAAAAAAAACGTTATTTCAGTGAACCTTGCCCCTACTTAGCCCAGTGAACTAACCAGGGGTTTTGTATAAGCTGCTTACTAAGTGGATACTAACCACCAAGTAGGTAAATATACCAGCACCATATCCCAATATCATCCCAATGTAAATCACCATATCCCAATATCATCCATAGTTATGATACTATTTTCCATATTATTCTCCAAGTTGTCACCCAGTTTTGGCTCGGTAAATCTACCAGCACCTGCAGCTGCAGGCCCAAGGTGTCGATTCTGCAGGCGACCTCTTCCAGGAACGCCGCCACGGACCCTGGCGATGACGCCACAGTTGAAACCCTGGGAAAACCATGGGAAAATGCTGCAAACCATGGGAAAACCATGGGAAAATGCTGGAAAACACCCAGAAACATGAGATTTTCATGGGATTTTTAATGATTTTGATCTTGCGACGATTGATGCTGATGAACTCGCGGATCGTCGCTGGGAAAATCCCATGGGAACGACATGGATGATGTGAAGGCCAAATATCGTGCAGTTTTCCCGGTTGAAAATGGGAAAATGATGAAAAAAAAACATGGTGGTTTTTCAGCATCAGCAAATGTTGATTTCTTGGGATTTTTTGTGGGTGGTTTAGTGGTTTATCCGATAAGGTCGTTTAACAGTTTGCCATGGAAAATGATCCATTTATAGATCTACCTAGTAACGATGGTGATTTTTAGTTATGTGACCAGATTGTATCTGACAGGTGGGCAACAATCTGGAAGATCCAAAGAATAAGTCGATTTATCCAAGAAATTAGATAGTTATAGTTATAGCCCATATAACTATGGATGATATTGGGGTATATTATGATAGAAATCTAAGAAAATAGTATCATAACTATGAAATAGAAATCTAGAATCTTGTGACAATGGATGATATTGGGATCATTCTGTTGGTCAATGCTGTGCCGGCTGTTTGACAAATGTGTTCAACCACCATCAGCAGCACCATCAGCAGCAACACACATCACACACCCACACCCATCCACCAGAATGGATTGATTTATATAAACAGAAAAAATGTGAGCATATATGGAGGTCTCCTCTTAAATGGGGGTACCCCAACTCATCCAGTCGTCATGGATGACCATGGTATGTTTTGGGGATCCCCCACTTTAAAAAAAAAACAAAAAAATCCTCTGGTAATGACTAACATCTAGCTATTGAAAATGGCACATATGAAATTTATAGTTCATCTACCATTCATCTACCTTTTTTTAGATGGTGATTTTCCACTTCGCTTTTTGGACCAGATTTCGTAAGCTCATCCTGTCCAACCACTATGTCCAGATTTAAAAAAACTACGAGGAGAAACCCCCCCAAAAAAAACACCAAGAAGAGTCAAGCTATAGCAACCGACATAAAATATCATAAAATCATATAAAATCATTCTCCATTTAGAAAGAACAACAGCTACAGTATATAAGCTAGCAGCTAGTTACAGAATATATGTTACAAAGAAACTTAAGCTTCGCAACATCAACCAACTTCCCATTCCCCCCCCCGGTATCACCTTTTCCCCCCAAAAAATCCCATCGTTTTTTTGCATCGCCATGCCATCGCGCAAGGCCGAGTTGGCCACGGATAACCAGAAGGCCGTGCCGGTTTCGAGGCGGATGCGACGGTTCGTCAGCATCTGCTGGCTGATGTCCTGCAGATCCACCTGGGTACGCGATGGATCGCCATGGTGGAAAAAGCCAGGCCAAAAAGCATGGCTGGGGAATTTGGCCCAAACAAAATAACTGGTTGGTGGTTTTAAAAACCATGTTTTAACCATCTTGAAAAATATGAAAGTCAGTTGAGTTCAGGATGACATCCCATATATGAAATGGAAACTAAGAAGATGTTCCAAACAACCAACCAGATAAAATAGATCGGTTATCAAACAAAAAACACAAAAATGATCAAAAATGTGCATTGAACAATGGGAGTTTCTCTTTTCGGCATCTCGATGGAGGATGCCATCAATGGTGAAAGTTCCCAATGATTGCACTTGATGGGAATGAAAACCCGGAACGTGATAGGTGACCTGGGAAGAGGAAACCAAGGTATCCTTAGCCCATCCAGTAGAAATGGGCAGATAGGGTGGTATCGGTTGAAGAGGGCAACCCAGATAGGGAGAACATGGATGAACATGGGAGATCTGCTCACCCAAAGTGATCGCAAGTCAAAAGAACTTGGCTTGGAACCGGCACCTTGATGTTTCCCAAATCTGTACATATCCTCAAACAAATATCATAAACCAATGGAACAAATCAATGGAAAATCATAAACCAATGTATGGCCTTCCTCTTCGAACTCCTTGAATATGCAGCATCAGCTAGCAACTCGTTGATCTTGGGCCCCTGGTGATTCTCCAAGTAGTACCAACTTGGGGGCGCAGTTGTTGTCCAGTTGTCATGACGGGATATCCATAGTTCTAAGGGCCCCAGATCTCAACATGGGCCTTAAAATCCCATGAAGTTATATCTTTTTGAATACCAAGTGTACTATATATGAAATCCTATTCATAATGTTCCGCTGTCCCACACCCCCAGTGGTCTTCCCTATAAATCACTAATCCATATTAATCAATGTAAACCCCTATTTCAACCCCATCTATTCCCAATCATTATTAATCCCTATCATTCCCTATCCATCTAAATCTCTATGTTCAACCCCCATATTAATCAAACATTTTTCAGAAGTCCCCGATCCTTCCTGCCTCCAGCAAGAGATTCATCAAATGCCCTACACCTTCGAAGAGCTGCACCGCGGGCAGCGCGAAGAAGTCGATTTTGCCTTGCCAGTAGCGCAGGGCTTCCGAGCTTGACAGGCTCAATGGGCTGAAGGGCGGCCGTTCGAAGGACGAGGCCGTGTCCTTGGGCGGTTTGAAGATGGTGAAGGATGATGAAATTGGAGAAAATCGAAGAAAATGGGAGAATTTTTCTTATGTGTTAAAATTTCGACGCAGTGAATTATAAACTGTTATAAAGAGACATTTCATGCAATGTCCTTATTTTGATTGGATCAGCGTGGCTTTGTTGACACGACACTAACGAAGATTCGATGTTTCACCAATGGTTTCCAGCAGAATTGTCCGAATTACCCCATTTTTCATGATGGGGGCTATACCTAAACCCAAGTTATGGGGAACATTCCCAAGTTATTTTTAACCCTAAACTAACGGGAATTCCAGGGTCCTAAATTGGAGGTATACCTACCATATATATCCATATACAAGGCCTATTTTTGAGGGCTCTGTAATTAAGGGAATATCCCCTTTAAAAATATGACCTTATATGGCACTAACGTACCTCCATTTTAGGATCCTGAAATTCCCAGCTCTGGCATCTAGCCCACGCCAAGCATCAGACAGCCAGTCCAGCAAAGGAACTGAGGCGCTAAAAGGGAAGAGATACTTGGAAAGGTGCCCCGGCATAAACAAAGGCATGCCCATGGTGTAAAACCTGCAAACTTGGGCAAACTATGGACGAAAAAACATGTTAGGAAAAAACATATTAACAGAACATATTAAATTCTAGATACCCCCAAATGGCCCCATAAGATGAACATAAATGCAATGTGATGCAATACTAAACCATGTTTAAAGAGGGGCAGCCAAGCTATTGCAATCACTACTCTGATTGACTCCCCGGCCGGTTGCCAAGCACTTTGGGATCCTTTGGGTTCATTCCAAAAAATCACAACCGAAACCACCCCTATTTTGATGGCTTATACTATGTTTATACCACCCATAAAAATGGTAAATTTGGGGATGGATCGGATGGATCCAATTGCTTAGCAAAACAACGACCTGAAAATTCGTCATGACAAATCATGACAAGTCCGACAGGCCACTCATAGAAGGTCATTAGCGCAAAGTCATGGGGATAGATCACCACAGATCGGAACCTGGCGAAGGATGTGTAGCTCCGGTCGGTGTCGACCTTTCCGAAGAAGTTCAACGGATAGTTGGCCTCACCGCAGTCGGTGCCATGGAGGTCTGGGAAAGCATGGCCTTCAGGGGTATCTTTCAGTGTTTTTGGCCTGCAATATGATGCATAGATATTGGTTGTATTCATTTCGGAAAGGAGCGCTGTGAGTCCGTCTCAATATTTTGTACTAGCATATATATATATAATATATAATATATATATATATATATGTATATGTACATCATTGTATATATGCATTATGTACTTGTACATGTATATTGTGTATAATTATGTAATTATGTGTGTATTGTGTGCATATAGTGTTTATCCTCCTATGATGTCTTGTCTTTCAGGCCCCAACGTTGTTCTCAAAGCCACTGAGTGGCTGGTGTGAAGGCCCGCAAGATGCAGTAAAGGACACAGGCTTCCCGCGGTTCTGGGACCAAGACATCTTCCGGGCGATCCGGTTGATACCTCTCAGTGATGTACAGCGTGACAGGTCGCAGTACTGGGAGACGTACCCCACCTGGGTTCCCCGGAAGGCCCTGCGTGGTAGGAAAAAAACACGGAAAGAACCCAGATGTGACACATGGAAAGCATCAATCACTAGCGTGAAACATGACTTTCTACATCTTTCTACAACATTTTCGTGGGCAAATTCCAACACACTCCAAAAAGTCAACGAGCTCTGGGGACAATCATGATTCTCCCACCCCTGCTCGATCCCAGGCTCTGGATGAAAAATCTTCCGCCAAGCCGCTCTGCCAGGCCACCTGTTCGGCATGCAAGGGGTTGTTGGAGACGAAAAGCGAAGTGGGAAGCGAAGCCAAAGCAGTGAACTCCTCCAGCCACCTGCGCAACGTTTTGGGATCAACAAGGTGGTACCATTGAGCACCCAATGGTGTTTTTTTTCCATTGTTTCACCTGTGTTCGAAACGTTCAACTATGACGTAGTTTAAACATAGTTTCACCATAGTTTAACCACATCATCCATGTCTTGGGTCGAAAGCAGTTTGACATAGTTTGACCAATACCCACAGCAGGCCATTTGCAAAAAGAAACGAGAATCTCAAGTCCTGGCCTCTAACGGGGCGTTCCCACAAACAATGACAGAATATGTATATGTATATGTATATATATATATGTGTGTGTGTATGTATATATATAATGTATATATATATGTATATATATGTATATACATATGTTTATATGTATATACATATATATGTGTGTGTGCCTGTGTGCGTATGTATGTGCATATATCACACACACAGATAACATTATATATATATATATACCAGCACATGCCAATGGGTGCCAAAACGGCGCCCCTTAGGCAGGGGCTTCGCTACGGCACCCGTTTGATTTCATGGTTGTTATCATCCCATTTTTGGCTATTTCATCT
>Ga0126342_10008755_pt1 | contig 18131 bp, 27 predicted proteins | sample Cyp1metagenome_FD_92528 | JGI IMG/M metagenome (GOLD analysis project Ga0126342, IMG submission 92528) | Coral microbial communities from Lord Howe Island, Old Settlement Bay, Australia - Cyphastrea 1 metagenome | ecosystem: Host-associated > Invertebrates > Cnidaria > Coral ... | reverse complement strand
GGAGGTCCGGGCGGTGATTTCCTGAGAGGGGTTGCATTTTGGAGCATCAGATCTTCAGGTTTGCTGAGATGATTTTGCGTGACAGGTGCAGCACTTCGTATGACCTGGCATCACTTTTTCGTGGTAGGCGCAGTAGTTTAGGCAGATGGACTGGAAAAATCGCAAAACGCATTGGTACGAGGCCGTCAGCTCTGCACGCAACTTTCCATTTTTGAAGGAAGTCTCGCAGAATTCTTTCGTTTTTCTTGTTGTCAACTTCAAAAAATGAGGAAGCGTCGCAGAATTGCTTCGTTTTTGACGTTGTCAAGTTGAAATATTGAGGAAGTCTCGCAGAATTGCTTTGTTTTTGATGTTGTCTACTTTGAAAAATACGAAGTCTCGCGGAATTGCTTTGTTTTTGACGTTGTTAAGTTGAAATATTGAGGAAGTCTCGCAGAATTGCTTCGTTTTTGATGTTGTCAACTTTGAAAAATGAAGAAGTCTCGCAGAATCGCTATGTTTTTGACGTTGTCAAGTTCAAACATTGAGGAAGTCTCGCAGAATTGCTCCGTTTTTGATGTTGTCAAGTTCAAAACCTGAGGGCGTCTCGCAGAATAGCTTCGTTTTCAAGCTTGCAGATAGACAGGTAGATAGATAGACAGACGGACAGACAAACAGAGAGATAGATAGATAGATAGATAGGTAGATGGGAGATAGATAGACAGACAGACAGACAGACAGACAGAGAGATAGATGGATGGATGGATGGATGGATGGATGGATGGATAGATGGATGGATGGATAGATAGATAGATAGACAGATAGATAGAGAGAGAGAGAGAGAGAGCGAGAGAGAGAGAGAGAGAGATAGATAGATAGATAGAAAGATAGAAAGATAGAAAGAAAGATAGATAGATAAACAGATAGATAGATAGACAGACAGAGAGAGAGAGAGAGAGATAGATAGATAGATAGATAGGTGGGTGGGAGGTGGGTGGGTAGGTAGGTAGATAGTCAGAGAAAGAGACAGACAGAGAAAGAGAAGAGACCTCAACCACGTTTCGGTCCATCAGTGGCTTCGCTCTGCCATCCGTGATTCGCAACAGCCAACCTCTCCTATAGGTTTCCAATTTTTGAAACTTCCGCCACCGCCTTGTGCGGTACTACTGGTACTTTAAATGCTAATACCTTTAATTCTGAGACTAAGACGACTAATACTAATACCAGTGCTAATGCTAATACTAATACTACTACCAATATTAATACTAATGTCAATACTAATACGAATACTCATACCAATACGAATTCTATTACTGATGTATACTGATACTGATACTAATGCTAATGCAAATACTGATGCTAATACTATGCAAACAATAGATACATATTTGTAACCAGATCCAGGTACATATGTCATAATGATATGCAAATCCACATAGACATAGGTGGACAAATACTGGTGCCTCTGCATCTGCATATAGCACACATTAACACATACATTTGAACACTTGTCAGGCCACATACAAACATACACACACACATATATATATATATATATGGGTTTGCGTGAAAATAGAGTGCCATAAAATCACATGAAATCTAGTGGTTTATCCCCATTTTTGGAGCCCACAGACATTTTCTAGGCACGTGCACAACTTTAGCAGCTAGCAACTAGCGTTTAGCTCTGTTCGCAAGCCCCTGTGTTTTCAGGAATATCCAATCAGGATATATTCTCTCGCTGCCATGTCCCCCTCCCTTACTATTCCAACTGCGTTTTTCTTCTACTTGGACAACCTTTTGGTGACCGTTTCTGGATCATATTCCAGCTCCTGCTTGTTGTTCCGGCCAATCTTCTGGCCCTTGATATTCTGGACTTGCCCAGTTGCTTCTACACAGCCTCCGTGTTTGTTGGAACCAGTACCAATTCAACCATCTCTTACTTGGTCTTATTGGGGCACGTTTTCGGATACACATTCTGCCCCTTTGCTGCAATTTTCTGGATTTTTAAAATTCAGCTCCGAGCTGAAGACTACTTGGGAAGCTTTCCACATCAACTCCTACTTTTCACACTCGTCCCTTGCTGGAATGTACACTCCTCGTCATTCTGTACTGAAGGGTCGTGGCAATTTCCATTTATTGTTCTCTCGGGACTGAAAGCCCCGACTTTTTTTTGAAAAACAATTGTTTGTAAAAAAATGTGCTCGGTAGTTGGACTACAGGTCCTTGTTTCTTTTTAGCTCTTTCCACCTAAATATTAGGGCAACACAGAAAAGCTCGCAGGGGCCGCCGGAGGCGTGCCGGGAGACCAGGGTCTCCCCTTTGTTTTTATTTTCATCTTTTTTATGTCACTACTTTCCAAAACCAGAGACAAGTGGGTCACGAACCCTGCTGTGCGTCACTGGACCGATCCCCTCATGGATTGTTTCTCCTTTGTGATTGCTCGGTTGTTTCGGTGGTTTTAGGGTTCATCAACTCAAAAGCATCGGGTCCCGTGTTGCAGGTGCTGGTTAGTAGCTTATCCTTTTTAACCAACAAATTCTCCTGTTCTATTCATTTTCTCTTTTACCATTTTGTTTTTCCATTTGGCTGACGGAAACAGCTGCTGACGTGTAGTTCGACATGAAGTGCATACCGGCGTTGAAAAAAAATTGACATCTTCTGAGCCAAGGTCTGGGTACATTACCACCGAGAGGTGTGGGTTGTTTTCGAGTCCAGTCTATGTATGTGCATAGTTGTGGCGCTGAACAACTATATATAATACTACATATACATTTTCACAAACCTGGGTCGTGAGAGGATTCAATATCAGAGGCATCGGCAAAGGCAAACTCTGTTTTCATTGGACAGGCTCAAAGAAGCGTTCGAAGCCATCGATCAGCTGGGCGACATCAGCGGAGAGCTCGGAGTTCTCGGCCGTTTGAAACCCATGAAACCATGGGGGGATAGCACCCGATTTCCGGAATTCGGGCATTTTTTGAGTTTCCAAAAATCACGGGATTTTTGAGTTTCCATGCTTGGTTGGAATGACTCGTCGAAGACAACTGGAAGACATGTCCAAATATATGGGTTATACTGGTGATATGATAGGACATGTTAGGGATATATTGGGATACACAGCATGTAAAATTGGAAGACAGCTGTGCAGTCCTACCATTTCTCCTAGGTGACATTCAGGTGTTGCTCGCCGACATCTCAGCCTCATCTTGACTCAGCAAAACTTGAGGAGTGATCCTGGTTACCTGGCTCCGAGTGGCTGAGGACAGTATTGATCAGGATGGAGATGGCAAGATTGATGAAGATGAGTCTGACCCTCAATCCTGATATATCCTGACATTGTATCAGACATGGAAAGTAGAGTGAATACTGGATGAGTTGCTCGCGTTTGCAAGGTTTCGCTACATCATGACCCGCAAATTCCTTGGAGAGGACGATGACGCCTCTTTGGTGAAAGCCTTGACATTTTGTGGTCACAGGATTCTTGCAGCTTAGATTTTGCCTCAAAGTCATTGATTATGTGTTTTTTCAAGTCTTACCGTCTTGCCTGTCTTGTTTCACTGGATCAACCTATTGAGTCTGTGTTCCGCACCAAAAGGGTGTGTATGACAAAGTTGCATCTACCCAACTTGGTTGGACCCTAACACGCATTCATTCTACATACCACAATGCAAAAGCTAAGAAAGCCCCTCACTCACCACGGTTCCAGGGCAGGAAAGCGACCCTGCAATTGCCCGATCTTTATACACTCCAGTTATGTATGGCTTGTTTGCCAGCTACCTCAATGGATGTTACAGCCCAGCCTCTCTTGATCCCTTAACCTGACCCATCTACAATCAGCACTGGGTGTGGCCTTTGTGCTGCCACAGTATCATATTACTCATGTCTTGGATCCTGATATTCACCTTGTTGACAATGTCAAAGATCTGAAAGTCAAGATGCTTCAGAGCAAACAAGCGGACTTGTGTCCTTGCTAAGGTTGTGCATAGACTTGGATAAACGTGACATTGTTTTCTATTGTACCGGTGGATCGTTGCCTCAGGTCAATGCCTTTGAGATGCTGGACATCAACAAGGCACCAATATTAAGCATCAATCCAATACACATGGATCGGAGCTTCTGGGGGTGGCTATTTGCATAGGTGGAAGGGATTACTTTACTTAGAAAAGGGTGAACCTAGACTTGGCCCAGCTGAGTTTGTGGAAAGGCTAGGCCCCTAGGCTTGTTGTTCTCTTTCTGTCCGTGCTGTTGATGCTGTTGCGGCCGAGAACAGTTCCGTGGTGCTGCTATGGTGCTGCAGGATGGATACATTCCTGTGGCGGAACTTCGAACAGTCCTAATGAAAGAAGGTCCTGCCCTTGGATCTTTAGCGCTGCCTGGACACATTTGGACACTATGCGGTATCCAGAGATGGGGATGGTTCACATTCACTGAACCCTTTGAAGGGATCTTTTGACAAAAATGATCAACCAGTAGGTCAATTGTATGCTGTCTGGCTTGAGGTAACCAGCCACTGAGCGAACAAGAAGTCGATGAGCTCATGATGTTTGCTGATATTGTGAGGACCTCAGGTTCTACCTGGGTGGGACCTGGTTGGCGACCTGGTTGGATGTGGGAAAGCCTATCTCAACAGTTCCAAGGAAGGCGATGGCCTCATTGAGTACAAGAGCTTTCTGCGGTGGCTCAGCAACCCTGATGCTGTACAATAACGAGGTGCGTGGCCATGGGGATGTGACAGATGTTGTGCAATATCTCATACAGAAATATCCTCAGCTACTCTATCCCAAATCGCTCCAAAACGCTGTCCAAGGCTTCCAGATATTTCCAGATACTGCGCCTATTTCTTGACGGAAACTGACTTCTCAAACTCTCAAAGGCATTCCTGGCATGCATAGCGGATCACAAGTCAGAACTCCTTTGAAACCGCGAGCACCATCCCCACATCGCCAGGCTCCAGTAGCACCCGTATCACCCAGCCGTGCTGAGATGTTTTTGCGCTCGTCAAAGTGCTGAGCGTGGAACCTCATCAGCGACAGCAAGGTTTCGGATGGTTGGACCAGAAATTGCCAAATTGTTTAAGAAGAATGGCGCAGATCTACAGAACCCTCCTACCAAGTGACTGACAGATGTAGTTTCTTAGATTATCTCAGAGATTCACTGGTAATGTCCTGGTGTGGTGACATTGCCAGGTAAGTCCTTAACAGGCTGTGACCTTGCTGCTGAAGCCAAATGGAACAAAAACAAAGGGCCACACTCTGCAAGAGGCAGAGCATGAACTCAGCTGTACTGCGGCCCGCTGAGGGCCTGGTGGCCGGCTTGGCCTTGTGTTTTGTTTGGGCTTAAAAAATTGGTACATAACTATCATTAAATTGCAAACAATAGAACTTGAATATTTTGCTCTGAGACAGCAAAGTCGCAGACGCAGCCCTGGCCTTCTGATGCTTCTCTTCGAACAGGTAATCTGTGGACTATTTGAAGCCATTTTTCATAGCGTTTTTGCTGTTCTTTGCCACCCTTTCAAAGGAGAAAGCATGTGGATTCTATTAGATTCAGTTTGCATTCTCACAGAAGTTGATAAGAAGACATGGGAGGATTGAGGCAAGCTTTGGTGCAAAGTGGTTAAATGATAATCACGAAAGCTAGCGGTAGCTAGCTGGAGTTGGCTTTTGCTTTAGCAAAGACTTCGGGGGTCTGGGGGCAGGTCAGCCACTGCTTGTGCGAAGTTTCACTTAAGCACCCCCCGCCTCCCCGCCCTCCCCCCTCTGGGATCGATTTCGCATGATCTCTACATGACTTTTCATTACGTCATTATGTCGAATCATCTCGTCTCCTATCATCTCAATCGATCTTTGTTCCTTTCTATCTTCCATCGCATATTGTCTCGTCTCATTTCATCTCATCTTATCATCTCCTCCCATTGTTTCGCGTCAGGTCTCATCTCATTTTATCTCCTCTGATCTCACCTCGAGGCATCTCATCCGATCATTTCTCATCATGTCTCCCTACGTCTCATCATGTCTCATCAAGTCTCACCATGTCTCATCATGTTCTATCATGTCTCAGCACTCATCATGTCTCATCATGTCTCATCATGTCTCAGCATGCCTCACCAGGCCTCACCATGTCTCAGCATGTCTCAGCATGTCTCATCATGTCTCAATATTTTTCATCATGTCTCATCAGGTCTCATCGTGTCTCACCAGGTCTCACCATGTCTCATCATGTCTCCCCATGGCTGATTGTGTCTCATCATGTCTCATCGTGTCTCATCAGGTCTCACCATGCCTCATCAGGTCTCACCACGTCTCATCATGTCTCATCATATCCCAGCATGTCTCATCATGTCTCAATATATCTCATCGTGTCTCCCATGCCTCAATATGTCTCATCATGTCTCAGCATGTCTCATCATGTCTCATCGTGTCTCATCAGGTCTCACCACGTCTCATGAGGCCTCATGATATCCCAGTATGTCTCATCATGTCTCAATATGTCTCAATATGTCTTATTGTGTCTCCCTATGTCTCATGATGTCTCAATTTGTCTCATCATGTCTCAGCGTGTCTCATCATGTTTCATCGTGTCTCATCATGTCTCAGCATGTCTCATCATATTTCACTATGTCTCATCTTGTCTCAGCATGTATCATTATGTCTCAATATTTCTCATCGTGTCTCATCATGTCTCATCAGGTCTCATTATGTCTTATCATGCCCTATCATGTCATATCATGTATCATGTGTCACCATGTCTCATCACGTCGCATCAGGTCTCACCATGCCTCATCAGGTCTCACCACGTCTCATCATGTCTCATCATGTTTCATCATGTCTCATCATGTCTCATCATATCTCATCTCAATGTATCTAATGTGATCGGACTCATGATATCTATTCTCAACGTACCTCATCATATCTTATGCGGTCTTGTCTTATCCTATCCCTTTTATCGCATCAAATCATATCATACTTTTTTCCCTCTCATCATCTGCCATCATTTTCCGCAATCACCCCGCTTCTTCAACCCAGTGAAAAACCACTACCCCATTGCATAGCTTGCATCCACCCCGCTGGGCCCTCAAGTGATTATATATAAGTGCAACCTCGATAGTGTAAGATGTATGCCGACTTAAGGGCTACTTCAGTAGAAATATTACGACCCCTATACCACCACTGTATATACTAGTAATAGTTCACTCCTTACTGTAGCTATTTGACCAATCCTCCAAGTAGTATTGTACAGCTATACAATGCCTCACACGACCCTATATCTAGAAACGTTAGATATAGAGAGTAGTCCTGTTTAGGTAGGAAGTAGGTTCCCTAACCATCCGGGTTTGGGTAAACCTATAGTTGCCTGCTGACACATGGCTCAAGTCGCCCTCGCATAAAAGGGGGCGCATGTTTACATCTTTGGGACAAGGGAGTTTAAACGGTGTCTTGTTGTTTTTCCCCTTGTTTCTCTACTTCTACCTCTTGCAGCAAGAAAGCTCCAATGTGCGCCAGGATTGTGACTTGCGGGCCTTTGCTGTTGACGTTGGACAGCTGTAGGCGAGAGACTGCACACAGAAAGGAAAAAAAGTGGGATCTTTTGCATCTGTTCTAATTCAGTGCTACAGCACTAGCACAGAACGAAGCCAAATCCCGATGACTGCGTAGCGTCATGTCTCTTGCGGAGCTCTTTGAAGATTTTGCGTGAGTCATTGGCCATCCAGATCACGCAAGTAGCAAGGTATTAGGACAGACACTTTGCTTTTCTTGTGTCTATGACATATATCTACGACATTCTATGACCATGTAGATCCACATTATCACACATATCTCACATTTTTTATTTTGTACAATATACAGAATATACATAATATGTATATATATATATGGCTTGCGATGTTTATGAATGCCATGGTGCAGAAACTTTGGCTCATGCGTGCAGTGACCAGTGGCCTTTCAACAGGAGGGTCATTGGCTGTAGCCCTTAAGCTCCTTTCTTGGGCGGACCGTGCTGAGCAATTTGCACTGACGCTTGGTGGGTGGCATCTGGATCTCCCGAGCTATTTTGCTTGGCCTCATTTCTGGTGTGGTGCTGTTCTTTTTGATTGAACTCTGGTTCACGATCAAGTGGGTGTTGGTTGCCTGGGTGGAACGTAGGAGCCGCAGCTCTGACAGGGGCAGATTGCCGCGCAAGCCGTTGTACAAGCTTGATTTTGTTGATGGGCTCTAGGGCCCAGGCCCTCCTTGAGACTGAGGTGGGCGAACTTCGTGAGGAGGTTGACGAGCTGAGGGCCAAGTGCGGCGACTTCGCCCAGAGCTGCGTGACCTCCGATCTTTGGTGGCTGTGAGTGCCGATTCCCGCAGCGCAGATCGAGCTTCTGTGGACTCCGGAGAGGATTCATACAGTGGCAGTCGAGGACATCTTCAACGATCTCCTGGCCAATCTTCACCTGCTGCTCTTGTCTTTGAGAGAGCTCCTTGAGTGGCTGAGACCAACGGCCCTGTCACTCCTTCCAACCCAGGCCTGGATTGAGAGAGAAGAGATCTGCGACCGAATTGGTCATTTCCTTTCTCAGTGCTTGCAAGGAGCACATCGAGGCTCCAGTGGTCGTGAGCTGCTGCCCAACTCGAACAGGATCTGGATTGTGGTGCGCGACTTTGAGGGCCTGATCTACACGCCAGTGCGGGTGTTCAGAAATTGGACACCAGCGAAGTGGCTTGTGAAGCCCAACAACGGCAACCCCGCGGCCCGGGGACAGCATCTTCGTTGGGTTGCCATCGGGGCGAGAAGCCAGGCGCGTTGTGCATCTGGTGCAAATTGCCTGGCCCGACACCATTGAGCAATGATTTTGTTCCGTCAGCCACCCTGGCCGACGGACAAAAAGCCGCACGTCTTCTCAGGCGGTGCGGTTGAGGCTGAGTATCCCATCTGCCTTTGGGTGGTTGACCCTGAGGTTGGTGCTCCCACAGTGCAAGTAATTCAGATTACAGAGCTGGAGGGGAAGATCCTTGTTGCGGTCCCCGCCTCTGTGTGGCAAGGCGCATTTTTCCTGCTACCGCCCTTTCAAAACCTATACGCTTATTGGGGTTCAAGCTGCCGACCCGGACGATCGCTTTGCGGTGGTTGAAGACGATCAGGTGAAGCTATGGGTTGGGTTCCTACGCCACGAGTATGTCCAGCAGCTGGAGATTGTGGACGAGGCGGGTTACGAGTTCTACTTCGAGCAAGTTTGACTCCTGTTTGCGCAGGGGCTTGTCGACCTGGCACAAGAGCACTTTGCATTCTTTTCAGCCGATGGCATGGATGGCGAGCCAATATCAGAAGCAGAAGACCTTGTTCCCCTCTGAATGCCGGATTGGCAAGCTCGAAGCCTCGCTAGCTGCCATCTCTCAGGACATCAAGAAGATAGCCGGGGGGCGTGTGCGAAAAGTGTTCCCAAGCGGAAGGCAAAGGCCAAAACCTCTGCGTTGAAGGCCTCAGATGTTCCTGGTGGCAAGACATCTGCATCATCAGACCCGATGAGCAAATTTCCTCTTCTGGTTGCGGCCCTGCAAGCCGGAATGCCCGAGACCAACTTGGAGCAGATGCAGCGTCTCCTCTCGAGGGGAAAGCCTGGGACAAAGGTGAAGAATTTGAACTTGAAGGCCCAGCCGGACTACCTGTCCGAAGGCGAAGCGGCTTGCGAAGCAGCAGCAGGCGAAGAATTTGGTTGGGATCAGCCGCAAGACCTTAGCTTCTGTCAGCATGCGGGATGTGCGAGGCATGAGCGTCTCAACGTAGCCAAATGCGCCAAGACTGGCTCTTTGCGTGCCGGTGAAGCCTCAAACCCTGGACCAAGAAGAGCCGCGTCCAGCGTGAAGGCACCTTGTCGGCAACTGAGCTGCTTACTGCTCAGACCTTGCAGCTTGAAGCCAAGCAGTTAGAGCCAGAGCTGTTTTGCAAGTGGCGCAGCGAGCATCTGAAGGATGTTGACCTGGCGGCCCTCTTTGCTACCGTGCCTCTTTTCCTTTGTCATGCTTTGGTGAGGTGCGCTGATGAGCTTTTTGTTTCTGGAGGAGCTTTGAGCAATCTGAGGCACCTAATCTTAGCCTCCCAGTGGTGGATTCCTGCGGCTAGGCCGATGATGCAACCAGCTTGGGAAATGGTCGAACGATGTGAGAGTTTGGTGCCCGTGCGTCATCGCACCCTTGTTCCAGAAGCTTTAGTTCAGAGTCTCTGCGTTTTGTCATGGCAGATGAAGCGGTACGCTTGGGTTGGAGCAACAATCCTTGCTTTCTATGGTGCTGGGCATCTTGGTGAGATACTTCGATGCTGCAGGGAGGACCTTGTGTTGCCCGATGACGTGGTAGAGCCATCTGGCAGTCCTGTCTTCCTTCGTTTGCGAAACTTCTAGAGCAGAATGAGACAGCCTGCAAAAGTTCAACATATGAAGGTTGAAAGCAAAGTAGCCTGTGCTCTTCTGGTCAAAAGTTTTCGAAAGCTGGACTATGACGCCCCTCTGTTTGTCGCGACTGCCTACCAGTATAGAAGGAGATGGGATTTTTTGTTAGAGAAGCTGCAGATAAAACAGCTTGTTTGTGTTACTCCTGGCGGACTGCGTGGTGGAGCGGCTGTCTACCATTACAAGCTGGGAAGGCCAATGCAAGACTTGTTGTGGTTAATGCGGCTGAGAAGACAAACAACCCTTGAAGTTTACTTGCAGGAAGTGGCAGCTTTGAACACCTTTGCTCAGCTGCCCAAGAGCGTCCGTGACAGCATTTTGCTTTCTGCCTCCTGTTTTGCATTTTTGGCCTCTGGTGTCTGCGACTTCGCAGGGTTCTGACAAACATGCCTTCGTGCTACTCGTCCACACTTACCTGCATGGACCGTCCCTGCCAGATGTGGTGTGGCCATACTACTTTGCTGCGAAGCTGACGGCTGTGGTGAGACCTACGACGTCTTCTATGACTCCATCTTGCCCTCTGCTGCCGTGGCGCTCCGTGGCCTTGGCGTAGTCTGGCAACCTTCTGAGCCTGCGTGGGTGATGGAAAACAAGTTGCAGCCTCACCAGTTTCCTTGCTGGGCATAGAATTGGCAGAATCAGCATGACTTGCGATGTTTATCAATGCCATGGTGCAGAAACTTTGGCCTCTGACCTCCCTACGTGGACAGGCCTCCTGCCTTTGCCTAGCTGGTGTGGCCATACTACTTTGCTGCGAAGCTGATGGCTGTGGTGAGACCTACGACGTCTTCCATGACTCCATCTTGCCCTTTGCTGCCGTGGCGCTCCGTGGCCTTGGCGTAGTCTGGCAACCTTTTGAGCCTGCGTGGGTGGTGGAAAACAAGTTGCAACGTCACCAGTTTCCTTGCTGGGCACAGAATTGGCAGAATCAGAATATATATATATGTATATATATATACACATACAGCGCACATACATGTCCACAGACTACGCAGACACAGACACATACATATACACACCTTTTCTGTATATATATATAGATTATAATGTATATATATATATATATTTATTAATGTATACATAAGGCTATAAATAAATCTATATATATATATAGACTTACTTACTTGCTTACATATCCTCCGCATGTCTTGCTCTCTTCAAGTGCAAAAACCGAGAACGGCTGTGGACGAAATAAAACGCCGGTTGGCTTGGTCCTTGATAGGGTTTTAACCATCATTAATAGGGGTCTTCATCATCAAAAGTATGGGAATATAGTTGAAACACGATGGTCGGTCGATGATTACAGGGGTTGCGCTACCCTGTATATTGACTGTATTGGGGAGACTCATAAGTCATTGCAAAAGTGTTGCAGAAAACATCTACACTGCAAAATGTTCCATTCTGACTTGCTGCATGGTCACAAGTAGCCGCAGACGCCATTGCCGCTGTCTGACCGAATGGGCAGCTGTGATGATCTGCAGATATGGATTCAACTGCCTACGGCCCGATTGCTGGTTTCAGCACCCGGAGGCTCGCGCCGAACGGTCGAAATGTGAACTCAGATGAGGAATTTGGTTTTGAAACTGCAAACTTGATGTTATTCATGGCACCTTCAGTAACATTGCTAGATTCGTGCCCAGGGCCGGCACATTGACACTGGACTTGCTCTTTTTGACCTGTCTGGAGCTCAACCAAGAAATGCACAGGCTGGCCAAATCTGTGTGGAGCTAGTGTGATTTAAAGGCGTGTAGATTCTTCAATCCTTTCGCAGCGGTGCAGATGGGGAAGTTGGCATACAGGGGATCCCAAGTCGAGGAGGACATAATTTCGGATCCAAAATAAAAATGAGGAATTTTGTGGATCCATAACCAATTTTGAGTCATGCCAACTTATCGTCTTTGGCTTGAATCGTTGGCATCCTGTTTGGCAGGTTCTGATCATGCGCAATGACATGGGAAGCTTCCGCGTGCTGCTGCAGTTACGCAGCTGGGCTATGCAGGTGGATGGGTGTGTCAGAAAATGGGGATTTGACCAGTTGATTTAGGGGTACCCGGGTAGCCTATTTTGAGACAAATCCAGATGATTCTCCGACAGAAATTTGCCGATTTCCCATTGTCATCTTGGAGTGTGCGGCATTGAAAGATATCCCTTCCCAAATCCTTTGGATTGAATGAACATTCAACTTGACACTTGACACTATTTTGTTCGCCCGAAAAATCCAGTCTACGCAAACAGCACAGACAGGACTACCCCAGAACCCTTTGCTGATGTCACCTTCCATCGCAATGTTTGGTCATGGCAGGTGATGCCTGGTCATTTGGCAGCGGTGGGTGGCATGCGAGATGCTTCTGACGTGGACAGTTCCGTAACAGCTGTGCGGGAGGTGCTGTTGACAAGCACTGCCCGGGAGTTGAATAGAGCAGAGGAGAGTGTCTATGGCCTATGGTGTATATTGTAATATATATATATACACATTATTTATTTATTTATTTATCTATCTATTGATTGATTGATTTATTTATTTATCTATTTATTTATTTGTTTAGTATTATAGTATTTGCAGCAAGATGCTGGTTGTTTGAAGGGCCCTGGCTTTACTGGAGAGTACTCCAGACTGTAGGGTATCTCGGCTATTCGGCAGGTCTTCGAAGAAACTGGCTTGCTAGATGTGGGGCACTTGCCCAGAGCTGGGGCAAACTTGCAATTCAAAGCACACCGAGGAGGACGAGTTTTGAAACCAAGCGGTGAGAGGTTTGGCACTGTAAATGGGGGAAAATGGGGTATACGGTATACCCCAAGTATAGCCATTTAATGGAGAAAATGGTGATAAACAATCAAAATCTGTTGTACCTACCCTATTTTCAGACAAACCCAAATGTCGCTGGAGATCGAAAGAGTCTTTCTTTGAAAGAGAGTTTGGTTGACCGCTCAACTAGTATTGTGATTGAGAGGTTTGATGATATTGATGGCTGTCACACTTGCCACTCACTCTTGATGATACTTTCTCGCTTGGAAACGGTTCATTAAAGAGTTGAATTCTGCAGAAAGAAGTCGGATTCAAATTATGCATTGTAGTGGCAGTCCAACAGACAATCTCGCTGTCAGTTTCTTTTGAACTCTCGCGAGGATCTGTGATGCCGCAGTTCTTTTGCAAGTTGGCAAGCTGAGTTCAATGTGTTTTCTGTGCAAAGACTCCAGAATTAAAAGTGGTCTGATTCGTTGCAGTGGTAAATCGACCTACCTTCTTTTTTCTGAGGTTTGGTGAAGGCGCGCAGGTGGATTGGTGGGTGCTCTTACTCTCCGGGCCCGGCACTTTCCTGGAAACATCCTTGGACGGCGCGGCGGAGTGTGCCGATATCTCAGGGTTGTTGCCCAGCCTGCCGGGCGCCCGACTGGCGCCATGCTGGGGCCACGCTTGGGTGGACGCCGAACGTGTGAACGAGATCCCAAGATCAGTGCAGATGATGGGGGGACTACAACGCCGTGTGCGGGAAGCCTTGGACCTGTTGCGTGCAAGGCAGTTTCGGTGAAAAAAACATGGCTTGGTGGAAATCATTTTTCAAAAACCATATTCAAAAAGGACAACCAATCCTTGAGGGGGTCATTTTCCACTGAAACATGGTTGTTGTGGGTACAGGGTGGCTAGGGCTGTTAGCAGGCATGTATCCTGCGGCTGATTGTTTGGATCCATGGTGAAGGGAAGATGGCCGATTTGCGGGTGTTGTGTGCTGCTGAATCAGCTTGGCTCAATTGATAGGAGGACAGAAGACTCGACAAATTACAAAGATATCCGACCTTCTACCCGGTCGATCCTTCTCTTTAGCAATGCCAAGATTAATAGTGACAGAAACAACATTAAGTTTCAGTCAAGTCGCGACTTTATTGGCAGAAAAATAACCATGGAAAATGCACGTGCAGAATCATCAAAGAACCATCCAAAATTCACATCAATATGTAACTACTGTATGTATCTGTATGTAACTACGCTTTAAAGGAGCTAAATATCAAAGAATATCAAAGACTTGCGTTTGCATCAGAGTGAAGCTGAATCAAGCCTATACACTTGCATCAGTTGCCAACGGTGCAAAAGTATCCTCTTTTGCTTTGACTTGATGCAATGGCACATGCATGCTTTTGCACCATGTGATGCCCTAAGAATTAGATGTTTGTGCTGTGTCCTTGAAGGCACATGTGGCTGATCCCATCACCCGCATCCCGAGGTCGGAAATGTGGCTGACCCATGCCCAGCGGTCCCAACGAACCTATTTGGCGCATGAATGGTACCGAAACGTCTCGCAAGGTGGGTGAAGCCACCACCTCTTGGTAAACCCAATGATGGCAATATGGAATCTTGGCCATGTGGGGATTCTCATAAACCACAATCAATTGGGTAATTATTATATGATACGTTACATGGGTCAAGAATTAGGGTCAAGGGGACTGCAGATTTTGGTCACGTGAAAATTCGTCATCGAACTCAGGGGGTTGCAGGACCTGGATGCTAAATCCGAGCTGTTTGCCAAGATCCAGATCGACCCGAACCCAGTAACTCTGATTGCAGTTTCTGAATGCTGCTCTTGCAGGCTGGTTTGTATGTGGACACTCTTTTCCAAAGCATTGCACACAACTTCTTTCTGAGGAGAACCCGTGGGTATCTGCAGTCTTTTGTCTATATCTGAGGCGTCCCTCTCTTCAAATGACATCAAACGCTGCTTGAAGGACAGAGCCAAAACTCGCGATGCCACCCGCAAAACGTCAGTGTTTCACTCGCAGGAGTACGGGGTGACGGAATACACCGATGCTTTACTTTCCCAGCTCTTGGAGATCGAAGTCTTTTTGCCATTGGTAGGTACTTGGGAGCCTTGGATTCTGCTGGCTGCGGTATTGACACACTATGGGGATGTCCAAAACATCTAGCCGCAAAGAGGTTGGTAAATGGACTTTTCATCAGAATTCCAAGGTAAGCGCGCTAATCAATAAGTCTCTTGAGGGGTCGCTAACGAAGACCATAAGCCCTTCTTCAGGGGTCATTGAAGCCTTGTTGGACCACGTTTTGAGGCTTGGGCATCTATCAATCCTAAGGAGCATCGCAAGTTTGAGCGAAGCTACAAGATTCATCTCAGCAAACATGGGAAACTTCTTTGGCACGGTCAGCACATCGATGGGGAGCCCTTGCGTGGGGCTGCTTGGCATTGCTTGGCCTTGCTGGGCAAGGGAACAGGTCGCAAGAGAAGACCTCGGGTTTCTGTGAAGTCAAGGAGACTCTAAGAGGTTTGGAGGGCAGAAGCGAAATTTCTACAGCTAAATAACAGGTCAAACAAGAGTTCTTTATCGTTTCTCGTGGCACAGTCTCTTGGCTATGTCCTGGTGGGCCTTAACTACCTCTGTTTATATAGTCTTAACTACTTTCTGGCATACTTTTGGTAACATACTTTTGGTAACATACTTTTGGTAACATACTTTTGGTAATACACCAAACCATTCAATTATTGAAGGTCGGTTGAAGCCATTGCCAAATCAATACCTATCTGGATGCTGGTGGTACCATGATCTCAGGTTCTTGAACCAGAAGGCAGCTGGATTTGCAGTGAACTCTACACACCCAGAGAGGAGAAAGTTGGTTCCGTGCGTCTTCGGCATGGACCTGACTGGAGCCTCGGAATGGACTGGTGGAGACCCTGTTTTCGGCATCATTGTTGAGAAGAGAAGCATAGCGCCCGTGCTTTGTCTCCCTGCAAAAACAAAGAGTAACGATGCCAGGAAGCTGACTCAACTTGGTAAGGTGATGCAAAATGTGGTGATGTCAAAATGCAAGCTGAAGGATCAGTACTTAGCATATGAAATGTGGCTTTGGAAAGCCAACGCATTCTGAATGGCCATGGCTATGCGGTTTTGCCGACTGTTGCTGCCTTTCCTGCCAGACTTGTTTCTTTAATGCTGAAATGAAACAAGGATGGTGTTCCGGCGAGAGCAGGGAGGGATGACGTTTTTAGAGGGGACGGATCTTTAGCCACGAGTTTTTGAAGGTTTTTTTTCGCCACGTAAACACGTTTAGCCTTGTAAAACAGCTGTTTAGCCTCGAATCTTTTCCTTTCTTATCCACGAAAAGAAATTACACCCCCGTAGACCCCAAACAGTTATTCGATATCCATTGCAGCGTTGTGCTTGTTTGTGGTTATACTAGCTCCTGATGCTGGCAATTTTTGATCCATGTCAATTGAGAACACCATGAATCACAAGCAACATTTTCTCATACCACACGGTATTGATTCTTTGCCGCAGCATTTGTATCTGAGATAATGAGAGGGAGACAAGGTAGGATACAAGTGGGACACAAGTGGTAAAACGCATAAAACCATGGCGGAACATGATTTTATCTTGAGACAACAAGGAGACACAAAGGGTTTCAAGAACAGAGAGAAGCACGAAACACGGATACAATCAAGATGAAACTCGAACAGAACACTGCCACTAAGGCAAACATATGATTCGAGGCAAATGAGTTTGGAAGCAGATGAAGTACGAGACAGATGGTGAGAGACATATGATGGAAGATATCCAAGGAACAGGCGAAAGGCCGGACACCACCAAGGCAGACCCATGATTGGAGACAAATTAATTTGGAGACACATGGCGAGGGACAAATGATGAGAGACAAGTGAAAGCACAGAAAAGACATCCGGAGAGCCTGACAGCACTATAGACAGCGTGGGAGACAAATGAAGGGAGACATGTGAAGAGACACATCCAAAGAGCCGAGCACCACCAGCCAGAGACGGAGCCAAATGACGGGAAACAAGATGAAACAAGTAAAGAGAGACATCTGAAGAACCTCTGCCAAAACATCCAAAAAAAGGACAACGGATGAGAAATTGAAAATTACGTCGCTGACGGCTTTTGAGCGGGTGAAACTTTTTCGCGGCTAAATGCATTTGTGTGGCTAAGCAAAAATCGTGGCTAAAGAACCCTGGAGTAATTAGGTGGCTAGGAAAGGCAACCGGTTTTATAGTCCGCCATGGTATTCTTACCCTGGTCTAGACGAGACTAGCTTGAGACTTGAGACCATTCTGAACTTAAGGATTCAGGGTGTCGCATAAATGGGCTAGAGTTTAGAGGTTAGAGACATGACTACGTTGAGAGTGAATTCAACGCAGCTTCTTGTTTGATCAAAAGACAAGCCGCTCTTGTTTCGCCCAGATCATAGTCGAAAACTGCAAGTAGGGGTGGACAGGTTTTGTAGGCTTTTGTTGATTCGAATCTGCATGTGTGGCCTACAGAGGCATCGAAGAGCCCCCTTTTTGATCGGTTTTTGCACTCTCCTTCAACGACCAGGAATCAGTTGAGCCTGAACTTCAAGACCAACTCAGTGACAACTTGGGGAGCCGATGTTTGCGCCATGCGCTCCTTGGTTCTGCTTGTACGTTCTTTGTGAGCACACCTATGGCATGAAAATGTTCAGTCGCCAACACACATACATATATATCATATCATATCATATCATATCAAATCATATCATATCATATCATATCATATCATATCATATATATATGTACATGTGTATATATATACATATATATATACACATGTATATATATACATACATATTGTGAATGTATCAATGATCCCAGTCATTTGTCATACTTTACATAACCCCCGTGATGCCATCCAGATCTCAGGTGAATCTAACAGGAACCAACCGGTATTTCACAGTTGCTTTTGGCTTAGG